>OBKM01000502.1_pt1 | contig 19182 bp, 19 predicted proteins | sample 1519691 | NCBI WGS metagenome assembly OBKM01 (sample SAMEA37050418, study PRJEB22526) | metagenome | biome: saline pan; feature: lake; material: water | place: Egypt | collected 2015 | depth 0.5 m | reverse complement strand
AGGATGTCTACCGGGGTGGTGCGCCGAGTCGGGCGACGGAGATGCGGCTGGCGGGTGGAACACTTAGCCACGGTGAGCCGGTTACGATCACGATCGAGGCGGACGACGAGACTGTGACTGTGGTCTCGCGTCCGCTGGTCTATTCCGACGGCGACTCGGAGATTGTGTACACCGCCGGTGCAGTACTCCGATCGGACGATGGGGGCTCGATCATGCTCAAGGAACCACCGTTCCGCGCCGATAGGCCGACGGCCCTGATTCCTCTCATCGAGACTTTCCGCACGTCGGGGCCGAGTACCGTCTCCGTCGACGGGACTATCCGGGTGACGAGCTCGGCTCGAACGGTCAACACGACCGTTTCGGACCGGTTCGCCGACGCTGATGATTACACTATTACCGTTGATTCCCCGCGTACTACGGCCTGGACACGGTATTTTGAATCACAGAACGGCTTCGATAACGTGAACGAGTCGGGAGGTACGGTTGAGGCTGACATCGGGGGAGATAGCGTCGTCGCTCCGCGGTTCCCGGTCAGGATCCGCTTCGACAGATAACGGCATTCGAACGACTGGAATCTGAGCCGGGAGGTCCGGCCCAGCGCGCTCAGTCGAACTCAACTTCGACCGAATTCTCCGACACGTGGAGGTACGTGAGTGGCCGATCGCCACCCAAAAGTGTGAAGTCGTCTAGCTCGTCGGCGGATTCGAAATCATATTTGTCGATATTACCTCGGACATTAAGAACTCCTGCAACGATCGCCCCCTTATTTCCGCGCGCCGGAGCGCCTCTGATCTCCACAGTCGATTTGGGTGCGTAGATGACACCTGTAAACGAGTCGCTCTTGTATTCGACGTTTCCATCGGAGTGGAGAAGTGTGATGAGTTGATCGGCGCCACCATCACTGTTCACGTCGTCATCTACCGAGAGTTCGTCGTAGACATACAGCGTAACGTTCCCGCCACCGTTGATTTCGATATTTTTGAGGTCCAGATCACCGTCGACTGCAACAGTTACGTCTCCGGAGCTGGTATCGAAGGTCACGTTGTCAAACGTGTGATCCTCGGAAACATTGTATTCACCCGGACCAATGTCGCCCGTCGTGAGGGGCTTGTTACAGTTTCCGTTCCGGCAGCCAGCGAGTTTCGCGTCTACCTCCGAGCTAGCCGAGGGTGCAACCACGTCCTCACGCCAGTTTTCCGGGATATCTCCCTCACTGTTCTCTTGTCCGTTCCCGCCTGTGGGGGTATTTCCCTCACTGTTCCCTCGTCCGCTCCCGCCCGTGGGGTTGATTTCCCTCGCGATAACTGGGGAATCAGCCGTGAGTGTGAACGGAACTGTGAGATCAACTGTTACCGTCTCATCGTTGCCACACGGTTCGTCGACGGCGCTTTGAGACCGTTCGGTAAAGAATGTCTCCCACGCGTCACAGTATCGACTCTCGACTTCGATCAAGACTGTGCCGTTCTCAAGCGGGTTCGATCGCGTATTGTTATCCCGGATCGGGAACCAATCGTCCGTATCCGAACCGCTACGAATTCTCCCGCTGACATCACCACTCGAACGGCTATCTCCCGAGACAGTCACGATCGGAAATGTAAGCGTCTCCAGTTGGTAGTGGTATTCCGGTGGCGATATCATCCAACTCGCATCCCCGCGTCGCTGCCAGACACCGCCGCCCTGATAAGCGACCTCGGTGTCGCCGGATTCGTAGACGACGGCCCCGAGTGACGTGCTGTTGAGCTCCTCCCTGCTGGACTCTCCGGTACGGTTTATATATAATGTCACATTACCGGCGTCCGGCTGTACCGCCACGCTTCCCTCCGACGCCCGCCCGAGCGAGAACCGTTGATCGCCCGCCTCGCCCAACCCGACGAGGCTGGCCTTCGAGGAGAACCCGGACATCGAGTTCTCCATCTGGGAGCGTTCGGCGTCGGCTCGCGTGTCGTCGATCACGGCTCCACCGACCGCGATAAGCGCCGTGACCGATGCGATCGTGATGCCGAATATGAGTATCACACCGACAGTATTGGAGACGGCACGATCGCTCATTCCCGGATAACGGTCACAGACGGCTATGAACCCTGTGGCCGAATCAACGTTCGAAACGCTGAACTCCGGTGTTTTCCCGCCCGGGATACCGTTTATATCCGAAACGCGGGCCAGTAGGCGCCGATCGCCGGGGACAGCCCGAACGGCCGCGAGTGCGGCGTCGGTCCCAACACCGGTACCGACGGGTGGCTCCGATCCGCGTCTTCGACGAGTGACGCAACGCCGGGGCTGCTCGACGCCCGTTTATATGCCCGCGAGATTGAAGGGGGAGGCACCCGGTGGTTGTGTATGGAGATCGATACGGACGAACTGTTGGCGTCGTTGACACCCCGTCAGGAGAACCCCGCCATCAAGACCTACCAGAACACGGTGTCGGTCGCCTGCCCGGCCTGTGAGGAACCGTTCGATGACCTCGTCGTGTGTAAGCAAAACCCCACGAGCCTGAACCTCTCGAAGCAGCTCGATCTCTGCGTCGGCGTCGAGGACGGCCGGGCGTTCATCTTCACACACAAACCCTGATCCGCCGTCGGATCACTTGATCGAGTCCCGCGTCGCCTCGGCCGCCTCGCTTTCGCTCCCGTCTTCGCTGCCCGAACCGCCCTCGGCCCACGGCCCGATCCCGAAAAGACGTCCGACAGTCCACCCGAACAGAAGCGGCGTCACGATGACGAGCCCGCCGATACCGACGTATCGCACCGGCGGGGCTTGGAGAGCCAGATACAACAGATACAACGCGCCGACGAAGGGCCACGCGTCACTTATAAACGACCGGAGGCGTTCGGACATGGCTCACACTTCGGCGCGGCACCCCTCAACGTTCCGGACCGCAGCGGTGCGTGGGCGATTCGTCCGCCGTACCCAAACAGTTATAAATAGCACCCGTCCACATCCACCCGGTTTCCGGCGGACGGCATACATCCCTGTCCCGTCGTCACGGCGGAAACCGGGCGTGTGCGGCCGCTCCGGCCGCGCATCTTTCGATACCACGACATCGGCACCGCTTGCAGCGGCCAGCCCGTACGTATCAAAGCACCGGCGGCGGCGCACAGCCGCGCTTCCGTTCGAGAAACGCACGCTCCTCCTCGGAGAGTTCCCGCTCGCGGTACTCGTCGAGGCCCGACTGGTACGTCCGTGGGGACCGACCGCCGGCCGGGCGTTCAGTCGGGCGTTCCAAGACGAGTTCGGCGATTCCGGTTTCGCTGCCGGTGTAGGCAAATCCCGCCCGGTAGAGTGCTTCGTAAGCGAAGGGGTTGTTCACCGCGATTCTGATCCGACCGTACCCCCGTTCGGCCGCACGCTCGGCGACGAACTGACACAGCTTCGGGCCGAGCCCGTCGCCGCGTCGGTCGCGTCTGACGGTAACGTACCGGAGCCAAAGCACCGCCGGTTCGGTCCGGTCCTCGTTAAACGCGACCGCGGCGAGGATATCGTCGTCGAACCCGGCACAGTCGTCGTCGCCCCCGCCCGAACGAGGTTCGGTCGAAGCGGGGTCGTGAATGACCGCTTTGCCCGTGTTCGACATGACGAACTTCCCGGCGTAACTGAACCGCCGATGATCCAACCGGAGCGTCGGACCGTCCGGCGGCCATCCGAGGACGACCGGTTCCATACCGACCCTTGGGTCCCGACGGTCTTGTGCCCGGCGTTCATATACGAGGCCCCCGACGGGGGTGTATGCGCTGGGACGTCAGGGCCTTCGATCTGTTCGCGCCGCTGTATGATCTGTTCATGCCGCCGAGCGACGGCCTCGCCGTCCGGAAGGGGTTCGCCGTCGCGGACCGCGAAATCGATCGAGTCATCGAAGTCGGCGGCGGCTCCGGGCGGGTCGCCCGGACTGTCGACGCGACGGTTCTCGATCCCGCCGAAGGGATGTTGCGTCGCGCCCGGGGAAACGGCCTGGAAACCGTCCGCGCGAGCGCGACCGACCTCCCGCACCCGGATGGGTCGGTCGACGCTATCGTCGTCGTCGACGCGTTCCATCACTTCCCGTCGCAATCGCGTTGCCTCGAGGAGCTGGCGCGTGTTCTCGCCCCCGGTGGCGTTCTCGTCATAACCGAATTCGATGCCGGGACGCGGCTGGGGCGGGCGCTCGAACTCGCCGAGAAAGCCGTCGGGTTCGACTCGGATTTTTATACTGCGACGGAACTCGAAGCCGGGATGGAAGCGGTCGGATTGGACGTTCGACCGATCGGGTACGGCTTTGAGATGACGATCGCCGCCGTGAAACCGCCGGAGCTCCCCGACTGACGCGCGACCGGACCCCGGAGTCGCCTACCGGAGTTTGAAATAAAGAAACCGCCAGACCGACAGGACGACCGCCCCGCCGACGAGCATGATCGCCGCGAAGATCAGATCCGCCCCCCGACCGGGGAGGGCGAACACCCGGATCGCCATCCCGACGGCCGCCGCCGGTATCCACGACCGGATCGCAAGCGGGATCGAGGAGTTCGGGGCCGAGCCGCCGCCGGGCGAGTACGCGCCGACGAGCGGCGCACAGACGAGCCACCCGAGGACGAACGGTCCGGCCGCGAGAACATAAAGCGTGGGCTCGGCGAGGAGTTGATCGACGGTCGCGTGTTCGAGCGTGCCGACGAGGAAAAACGCCAACAGGACGACGAGATCCCCGACCGCGATCGGCCAGGTGCTCGCGTCGAGGCGTTGTTCGAGGAACGACTGATCTGCCATACCGCCCGTTCGACGCCGGGGTTTCAAACCCCTTGCGGATTCGTCGCCGCGTCGGCGTTCGGTTTCCCGAGGTGGATCGTCACCCGCCCGATCACGTCGCCGCCGAATCGCCGTCGAGATCGGCTCCTGGGGGCGGACGGAGAACGAGCGATGCAACCCCTGCGGCAAGCGCCAACGCGCCGCCGAGGGTGAACGTCGGGACCCAGCCGAACGCCGCGACCAAGAATCCGGTGACGGTGCCGGCGAAGACGCCGCCACCGACCTTCGCGGTGTAGACGACGGCGTAGTTACTCGAGGAGTGCTCGGCCCCGTAGTAGTCCGCGATTATCGCCGGGAAATACACGTACAGCGGCGACGAGAAGAACATCGCACCCATCACCATGGCGACAAAAGCGATGGGGGCATCACCCACTCCGGCACCGACGAGCCCGAGCCGAAAGGCCCCGGCGAGGACGAACGAAACAGCCATCACCCGAACCCGATCGAAGCGATCCGACACCTCCCCGAGGATCATTCGTGAGACGCCCGCGGCGATCGGCAACAGGGTCGCCGCGGCGGTCGCGACGACCGCGGCGAGACCGAGGTGTTCGGCGAACCGAACCACGTTTGCGATGACGATGAGGTCAGCCCCGGCGGTCGCGATAAACATCGCATACAGGAGCCAGAACTGCCACGTTCTCAGCATCTCCCGGGTCGTGTAGGCCCGCCCGCGGAGCGACGCGGCGAGGGAGCTGTCGTCGGTCTCATCGTCGTTGTCGAGGCCGAGCCAGTCGTCCGGCGGATCACGCAGGAGGACCGCGCCGACGAGGAGAACGACGAGAATGCCGAGCCCGACGTTTCGGAGCACATCGGCGTAGCCCGCGACGGTTGCGTTCGCCCGGACGTACGGGATGACGAGGGCGCTTCCCCCCGCGAACGCCATCGTCCCGATGCCGGTCGTGAGTCCCGTCCGATCGGGGAACCACTTGACGGCCGTGTTGACGGCGACGGTGTAGACGATGCCGACTCCGACTGCGCCAAGCGAGTAGAGGACGTACAGTTGCCAGACGCTGGTCGCGTACGCGAGACCGACGTACCCGCCGCCGGCGAGGACGGCGGCGAGGTAGGTGAGATACCGGGGGCCGCGGCGGTCGCGCCACCAGCCGGCGGGAAGCTGTGAGAGCGACTGAAACACCACGTAAAACGAGAAGACGGCCCCGAGGGCGGGCAACGCGATATCGAGACTCTCGGCCAGCGGCCCCTCGATCGACGACCAGACGTACTGATACGGGCTGACCGCGGCCATCATCCCCGCGGCGGCGACGATCTGCCACCACCGCGAGAAGCCGAGGATCTCCTTTGCTCGCCCGGCGTAATCGACACCCGAGTCGTCGCCCCTCGGTGACTGCATCTGCGTCGGCTTCTCGCGGGGGGTGGTTAAACGGATTGACTCCGGTCGGCTCCCGGTTTCCCCGCTCGTTCGATCGTCCGCGCAGCCACAGCGGTTATTGATAGGGGCGAAGAACCGTCGCATATGACCGACGTGTTGTTCCTCAGAAGCGACGAACTCGCCGGCCTCGCGACGCCGAGTGAGTACGTCGATGCGGTCAAAGAGGGGTACCGAAGCCACGGCAACGACGGCAGCGCCGAGCCGCGAACCAAACTCGTCTCCGGCGATCCGCCGGGGATGTGTACCGGATACTTTGCGATCCTTCCGGAGGTCGGCGGGATGGGCGGGTACACCTACGCCGCGGGGTTCGGCGACCGCGACGCCCACTTCGCGCTCCCACTTTTCGACGCCGAATCGGGGCGGATGCTCGCGCTTTTGGACGGCGCGTCGATGAACCCCTTCAAAACCGGGGCGACGGGCGCGGTCGGCGTCGACGTCTTGGCCCGCGAGGACGCCAGCACCTGTGCGGTGATCGGTTCAAGCGCGCAGGCGCGCGGACAGCTCCGGGCGACGGCGACGGTTCGGGACCTCGATCGGGTCCGGGTGTACTCGCCGACGGCCGAAAACAGACGCTCGTTCGCCGAGGAGTTCGACGATCGCCTCGACGCCGACGTGACGGCAGCGGGGAGCGCGGCGAACGCGGTGTCGGACGCCGATATCGTCGTGACCGCGACGACCGCGACGGAGCCGGTCGTCGCGAACGCCGAGCTCCCGGACGGCGCCCATGTGACCGCGATGGGCCAATACGACCGCGGCAAGCGAGAACTCGACGCGGGGACGATCGCCCGCGCGACCTACGTTCCGGATCTCCGCCAGCGGGCCTTTCAGGACGCCGGGGCGTTTCTCGCGGCCCGCGACGCGGGTGCCGTCGACGACGATCACATCCACGCCGAGTTGGGCGAGGTGATCGCCGGCGACGCCCCCGGGCGAACCACCGACGACGAGCTAACCGTCTTCGACAGCGGCGGAACGGGGATCGAAACGGTCGCCTCGGCGTGGATGCTCTACGAACGGGCGAAAGCGGAGGGACTCGGCGAAACGATCGAGTTCGCACCGGCCAGCGAAGCGTTGACCGGGGAGTGACCGCTCGGCGCCGGGTCAGACGTACGGCGCGATTCCGATCGCTTCGATCAACGCGATACCGACGAGCACCGAACCGAGGAGATACCCGGCGATCGCGCCGCCGTTGAGAAGCGGCAATCCGGCGTGAGCACGGCCTTTCATCACCATCCACAGCAACACGACGAGTCCGGCGAGCGTCCCGGCCATCGCCCCTAATGCGGGAACCGTAAGCGCGATCCAGGGAACCTCGAGGAGAGCAGCACCCCCCGGTCGGAAAAACGCCGCGGAGGCGACGAGGATCGTCGGGATGACGGCATCGCCCAACCCGATGAAGAAGGCGTCACGGGCGAACGGGTCCTCGGCTTTTTCGTCCGCGGGATCCTCATTCTCGGCCGTCCCGGCGTCCGTCTCCTCCGAGCAGGAGCGTTCTTGACCGTCGTTGTCCGCGCTCTCGCCGTCCTCGCGGTCCGTGCTTCCTCCGTCCTCGCGGTCCGAACGCCCCTCATCATCGAGCGTTTCCGGGCCGCTCTCCTCGAGGAACGAGTACGACAGCGTCAGGGGGATCACGAGCACAACAGGCAACCGGAGATCCATCACGCCCGAGGCGAGCGTGAGCATGTGTTCGGTGCCGTAAACCGAGATGGCGTCGTACACGGCGAGGACGACGAGCAGGACGAGCGCCGGCAACAGCCCGAAGCTGATGCCGAACAGCCCGGCCGCGCCGGCACCCATCACGATCCCGGCGGCGTCGATGACATACCACTCGGGGTAGACGAGCAGTCCCACGCCGAGACCGAGGGCGGCGAGCACGGCGGGGACGTTGAGGCCGGCGACGGTCACGACTGGGGGGATCACGACGGTGAAAACGTAGAACGCCAGAAACACCGCGGCGAAGACGATGAGCCCCTGTAACAGCCGATCGACGCCGAACTTCATCGCCGCGAGCATGACGGCAGTCGCGACGAGGATCGCCCCGATATACAGCAGGCTATTCGTCGGGTCGGAGGGGTCCTCGACGGTCTGGTAGCCGGCGTCCATGAACGGCTGGATCAACGCGAGGGAGCCGATCTGGACGAGCACGAAGAGCCCGAGCGTGGCGGCGACGGCGACTGCGGCCCGCTTCATACCGTATCCTTCTCCGGCGGTCGTTTGGGTATTGCGGTTCCGCGACGGGTCCGGCGGGACGGGTCGTCGGGAAGTGATCGCAGGAGGCGGCCCCGGCGTGGCCGGTGCCCGCCCCACGCGGCCGAAAACCTCAGTCGGCTTTCCGGAGCCGGAACAGGACGCTGTTTCCCCCCATCTCGCTGCGACCGAACGACAGCTGACCGCCGGACCGTTCGACCGTCCATTTTATCAACCACAGCCCGAGCCCGCGGCCGTGGCGTGTCTGTGTGATCTCCGCGGCCCCGGTTATTACGTCCCGGTCCGCGGCCGGGATGATCGGTCCGTCGTCCTCGACAGTCAGGTCGATCCATTCGCCCTCGGGTCCCGGTTCCATCCGGACCACCACCCGTGGGCGGTCGACGGGGTTGTGCTCGATCGCGTTCTCGATCGACGCTTCGACCGCGTCCCGAAACCCCGTCGTCACGACAACGGGGACCGGTTCGGAGAGCTCCGTTTCGACGAGCGCTTTCGGGTACCGATCGCGGAAATCCGCGGCGACGTTTTCGATGATCGGGACAACCGTTCTCCCGCTCGTGTCGACGGGTTCGGTATCGAAGATACGGTTGATCTTGCCCGCCTCCTCCCCGAGCTTTCGGAGATCGGCCGCCGCCCCGGTCGCCGTGTCGGCGGCCTCGAGGGAGTCGGGGTCGTCAAGTTCGACGTCACTCCGAAGCATCCCGACGTTTCCCTCGATCACGGCCGCCTTGTTTCGAAGGTTGTGCCGCAGTAACCTGTTGAGAACCTTCAACTGTCGCTCGCGGCGTGTCGTCTCAGTCAGGTCGGTGTACACGGCGTATCCGTCGACGGGTCCGTCGGCGTCCCGATACGGAATACCGCGATAGAGGAACTCGCGGAGGCCCGATGCGGTCTGTCGCTGTACCCGTCTGTAATTTATCTCGCCGCTTTCGGTCCGGCGATCCAGCGCCGCCGCTTCCGCGCGGAGCCACGGGGGAACGATGCGCTCGTTCAGATCGCTCCCGAGTAGCGTCTCCCGGCCGTACCCGAACTGGTCGATGAACGCCTCGTTGACACCCATGACGATCGGCCCGTCGCCGGTCAACTCGAAGGCGACGACGGCGTCCTGAATATGCTCGATCAGGTGCCGCAGCCCCTCAGCAGCCGCCGTATCGGGTAGCATGATCAGAAACAAAATGCGGCGTCTGCGGCGTCAGACGGCGAATCGAGGGCGGATTGCCACGGCGACCGTTCACGATCTGATCGACCCCGGATCGACAAATGTCATACGCTTGGTTCATTCGGTTCCTGAATAAGTCTTTTGTAGGGGTCAAAAAACGTCAAACAGGCAAAAACGAAAGAGCACATACGTTCCGTTATACGACCTCGCCGACAGTATGTGTCCCCTCGGTTATCAGTGGTTCTCGGGGTAGGCGGAAGCGAGAAGCGCCGGCTCCGCCGAGAGGCGCTCACGGACCGGATCGATCACCTCGGAGATAGCCGCCGCGGCGGCGGGTTTGAGATCCGCGGGGTGGAGATCGCCGGACACGAACGCTGATTCGAGCGCCTCGTACTCGTCGTATTCGAGATCGCCCCCGTACTCTTCGGGGCGCTCGATTCGGAGGCTCCGGTCGCGCTCCCCGAAAACCGGGAACACGAGAAAACGGAGATATTCGAGCACGCCGTTACCGTCGACCTCGCCGGCGGGGCAGTACGCGCCGTTGATTTTCTCCGCGACCTGTTCGTCGCTGTCGGTGAGGCTGATCTTCGATCCGGCTTCCGAAGCCGACATCTTGCCGCCGGAGAGCCCGGACAGAAGCGGAGCGAACACGCAGGAGGGTTTGTGGTAGCCGTGATCCGGGAGTTGCTCGCGCGCGAGCATGTAGATCCCGCGCTGGTCGATTCCGCCGTAGGCGATGTCGACGTCGAGGGCGGCGACGTCGAGCGCCTGCATGAGGGTGTAAATCAGACCGCCGAGTTTCGGGTTCTCCGATTGGCGGACGACTTCGCTGCCGGCGCGTTGTGCCCGCGAGAGGGTCGTCTCGGCGAGCATCCGGTAGAGATCCATCGTGTAGGGCTCCTCGAGTTGGAACTCGGTCCCCCTGACGAAGGAGACGCCGTCCGGGTCGGCCCCGGCGGCGTCGATCATCGCTTCGATCGCGGTCCGGTAATACGTCGATCGCGCGTCCAGAAGTTCGAACGGGCTTTTGGCGTCATCCAGGTGCGCGTGTAAGTCCGCAATCAGTACCGTTACGTCGACGCCCGCCTCGATGAAGTCGGCGAGCTTTCGCATCGTGGTGAAATGTCCGATATGCATCTCGCCGGTCGGGGCGTAGCCGATGTACGCCGTCGGATCGGCGTCGGCCTCCAACAGCGCTTCGATCTCGGCTTCTTCGATTACCTCCTCGGTAAACCGCGTGACCAGTTCGGTCCGATCGGCCGTGTCCATGGGCGTGGTTCCGCGAGACGGCCGATAAAACGTTCGGGTGGCGGATTCACGATTTATGATAGCACGGAACGGGTGTGATCGGATCTCGATGACGGCGGTGTTACCGGGTGACGGGAATGTTGCCAAAGTGATATAACGGTTTCGGGACGTACCAGATTGTGTAATGTTACTACAATCGCGTTCGGATAGACACGACACGAAACCGACGGCGACGGGGGGCCGGTGATGTTCGAAGCCACCGGTGCGGACGTCCTCTTTGTCGTCGCGAGAGTCCTGTTTGGCGGCGTCTTGGCCTTTACCGGTCTCAACCACTTCCGGGACGTGGAGGGCATGGCCGCCTACGCCGAGTTCAAAGGACTCCCCGCGCCGAAGCTTTCGGTCCTCGGGAGCGGGTTCGTCCTCGTCTTCGGGGGCGTTTCGGTGGTACTCGGCGTTCTCCCGGCCATCGGTGCCGGCATGCTCGCCGTGTTCCTCGTCGTTTCGGCGGTACTGATGCACGACTTCTGGAACGTCGAGGGCGAGGAGTCACAGAACGAACTAAACTCGTTCCTCAAGAACGTCTACGGCGCGGGTGGGGCCCTCGTGTTCGTGGTCCTTGCCGGGACGCCGTGGCCTTACGCGCTCAATATCGGGCTGTAGCGGCGCGGCGCGCGGAATGCTGAACCATTTATGTGTTCCCGTCCGAACCCCCGGTATGAATCTCCGGGATGCCTTCGAACCGGACGGTGTTGTCGCCGTCGTCGGTGCTGGTGGGAAGAAATCGACGCTGTACGCGCTCGCGACGGCGCTCGAACGCGCCGTCGTGACCGCGAGCGTCCGGATCCCCATCTTCGACGGGCAGGTCGCTGAAATCCGGGTGACCGACACGCCGGCCGAAGCCGTCGGAAACGTCGACGAGTGGCCGATCGGGCTCGTTCCCGGACGCGACGGGGAGCGAAGCCGGTATCTCGGTTACGGGACGGAGGTAATCGACCGTCTCGCGGCAGCGACCGACGTTCCGATACTCGTCAAGGCGGACGGAGCCAGGACGCGGCTATTCAAAGCCCCCGACGACGACGAACCGCAGGTTCCGGCGTCGACTGATCTGCTCGTCCCGATCGCCAGCGTACAGGCGGTCGGAAAGCCGCTCGATCCGGAACACGTCCACCGCCCGGAACGGGTCGCGGATCTCACCGGCCTATCGATCGGTGACCGGATCGATCCGTCCGATATCGTGACCGTACTCACCGACGAACGCGGCGGGTTGAAGGGGGCTCCTGACGGCGCTCGCGTCGTTCCGCTTTTAAATATGGTCGACGACGAGGAACTGGAGGCGAAAGCGCGCCCGATCGCGACCGAGTTGCTCTCGGAGCCGCGGATCGAACGCGTCGTTCTCGGCCGGATGGACCGCGGGCGTGTCGTCGACATCGTCGAGTAGCGCCCACCTACGTCGCATCCATCTCGTTTCCTTCCGACGCGGATTTCGTACGTCCCCTCGACGCAGGTGTCGTAATCGTCATGTTGATGGGAACTGAACTGGGGGTATGCGAATGGAGTTGCGGGTGTGTCAACACTGCTATGACGGAACCCACGGCAACGAACGGAAAACGGAGATAACCCGCGATATGGTCGCCTGCGCCGAACAGATCCGCGAGTACAAGGATCTTATCAACCTCGATTCCGTGTACATCACGAAAGTCGAGGACGGGGCCTCGGACGATGCGGAAGCCATCTCGGTCGTGGTCGCCGGAATCGAGCGTGACACGGTCACGCTCCGGGATACACAACTCGTCATCGAGGACGCGGACGAGCGCATCCTCGTCTATCCGGAGCCGGGCGATATCCTCGAAGTGCTGGCCAGAAACCTCGACCAGATCGACCAACAGACCCGACAGAACGTCGGCATCGAACTCTCCGCTGAAGGCAAAGAGATGCGCAGCTAGACCGGACGGGTAGCCGGTCACGACAGCTTTACCCTCACGCGCTCAGTAACGCTTGTAAATGGATACCGGAGCGTTCGTTTGTTCGTGTGCGGGAACCTGTGATATAGACCTCAAGGAGGCCCGTGAGGGGATCGAGGACGTCGAGGTCGCGGCGAGTTCGAGTCTGCTCTGTCAGGACAAAATCGGCGCGTTCGAACAGGTGCTCGAGGAGTACGATCTCGACGAACTGGTCGTTACGTGCCCCCAATCGGAGATGCAGGAGAAGCTCACAGCGGTCGCCGAAACGAAGGGAATACGCCGTGAGGAGATCGAGTTCGTCGATCAGCGCGAAGGCGCCGGCTGGGTCCACGAGGAGTCGGTCGCAACCGAAAAGACCGCACGGCTTGTCAACGCCGCGAAGGCGGGGCGACGCGAGATGAACATGCCCCGGAGTTCGATACACCAGGCCGGATACGACGTCGTCGTCGTCGGCGACCCCGAGACGGCGTCGACGCTCGCCGGCGCGGCGGACGTGACCCTGATCGCGGACGGCGAGGAACTCGCCGACGCGGACCTCGACGACGTCGACATCGAGCGGGGTCGGGTCGTCGACACCGAGGGGACGTACGGCGATTTCGAGGTGACAGTCCGGGCGCAGGTCACGGAGGATTGTATCTCCTGTATGAAATGCGTCGAAGCCGGGCCCGACGGGATGGTGACGCGGCGCCCGGTCGACATCGATCCCGACGCGCCACGCGGCGAGTGGATCGACGTCTGCCCGACCGACGCGATCGAGATGGACGGCGTCGAGCGGACCTTCGAGTGCGATCAGATCATCTACCCGAACGGCGACAACGGGACGATCGGCGGCCAGCGCGGGTTTTATACCGGGCCCGTCGACGGCCTGACGATCGACAGCGTCCAGCGGTTGCTCGGCGGGTTCGAGGGGCCGGATTTCCTCGATCTCGAGATGGACGTCTGTGCGGCCGGCCACAACCGTGAGGAGGGGTGTAACGTCTGTGTCGACGCCTGCCCACACGGCGCGGTCGAGCGGACCAACGTCGATGAGGTCGGGTTCCACCTCGATAGCTGTCAGGACTGTGGGGCGTGTACGAGCGCGTGTCCGACAGGTGCGGTTCAACTGGACGACCCGAACAACCGCCGGATCGCCCGCGAAGTCGAGACGCTTCTCGATCCGGGATCGGACGACGGCGGGTTCGTAAGCGGCCTGCTTGGGGGCTCGGAGGCCGGCATCGAGTCGCCCATCGTCGCGTTCGTCTGCTCCGAACGAGCCCGCGAGGCGCTCCGGGAGTACGGCCGCATGGCCGCCGCCGGAACCCTCGACGTCGAATACCCGCCGATACTGCCAGTCTCTGTCAACTGTACTGACACCGTCGGGGAGGCCCACGTACTCCACGCGCTCGCGGCGGGTGCCGACGGCGTCGCGATCGTCGGCTGTGGCGGTGAATGTCTCCATTCGGGCCCCGATCCGAAGGCGGAGTTGGTCGATCGCATGAACACGGCGACGACCGATCTCGGCCTCGGCGAGCGCGTCGAGTTCTTTGCGCCCGACCCCGACGACCCCGGTCCGTTCGTACAGAATCTCTCCATGTTCGCCGTCGAGACGCTTGAGGCCTCGCCGATCCCGGCCGGCGAGCACGAGGCGACCGGCGAAATCGAGGGATCGGACCGGCCGAATCCGGCGTTCGATACGCACGGATGGGCACTCGAGAGCGTCCGGGCGATCGGCGAGCACGTCGATCCGGAGCGCGACGTGATCCGTGGGCTCGAGACCTTCGGTATCGTCGACGTCGGCGACGGCTGTACGCTCACCCCGACGTGTTCGGATTTCTGCCCGACGGACGCGCTCAGACGAACCGGCGATGGCCTCGATTTCAACCACGAGCGCTGTGTCAACTGCGGCCTCTGTGAGGAGGTCTGCGTCGAGGACGTGATCACACTCGAGAGCGGCCTCGATCTCTCCTTGCTTCCGGAGAACAACGCGGAATCGACCGACCCAGCCTGGACGCAGCTGTATCAGGGGACGATGCTTCGTTGTGCCGGCTGTGGGCGGGAGTTCGCGAGCGAGGCCACCCGCGACGCGATCGAGGACCGGATCGGCGACAAACTCGACAACATCGCCCCGAACGCCGAGGAACCGATCGTCAACTACTGCGCCGACTGTCGGGCCAGTCTGGTCGGTTTCTGATCGCCGCCGGGAGGCGGTCAGGCCCGTCTTTCGGCTCCGTGAGACCGCCGAAGGAGGCGACCGTCCGATGAGAAATATTTACTACGTTTGAGTGTGAACGTATAACTATGGCAACGGTACAGGTGAAAGATCCATTCACCGGCGAACAGGTCGACGTGTCGATTCCGGATGGGGCAACGGTCGAAAAAATCAAAGAATCCTACCGGACCGGCGAGTGGGGACGCGATAAAAAGGTGGAAGTCAAATCGGAGGACGGCCGCATGTTCGCGGTCACGTTCGACTGAGATACGTCCCCGATCGACTGTTTTTCGGCTGTACCGTCCGAAGGCCTCCGTGACGCGGCGGTGCAAACGTGTAAACCGCTGCGGAACGGTAGCGTTCCATATGCGGGATACGCACTTCACCGATGCAGGGGTACGTAACCACCCGGCAGCCGACATCGATGTCGTCGTCGACCCCGACGACGTTATCACGACGTTCGAACGAAACGCCACGGAGGAAAAACGTCGGAACACACACGTTCTCCGCCTCATGCCGCCGTTCGGAGACGAAGTGAAGGCCGAACCGTACCTCGAATCGGGACCGAAACGATACCCGCCGGAACAGGACCCCGAACCGCTCCATCTGTCGCCCGGAACGTTTCTCGAAAACGACGACGGTCCGAACCCGGAGGAGACGCATCTGAGCTACCCGACCGTCGCGGAGGCGCGGCAACTGGTCGCGGAGGAACACGGCACCCCGGTCGAGGAGGCGGCTGTCGAGGCTCGCCACGAGGAACTTCTCGATGAATGGGAATCGGACGTTCGGAACGCGTTGCTCGACCGGGTTCGTATCTTTTTCCATCCCGCGACCGCCGACGAAATCTGGGTCGACGTCCGGTACGAAAGCGAGTAGCCGGGGGAGACGGGCCAAGCCGTCGAACCGGGTTATAAATCGTCGCGGAGTTCCCAGTCCGCCTTTTCGGCCGCCGTCTCGACCGGAACGAACTCCCAACCGGCCGCCTCGGCGATCCACTCGTCGGCATCCGTCCCGACGAGCACCATCCGCTCGGCGAAGAACATCGACTCCCGGTCGATCTCCTGGAGCCGGGATTCGGGGCCGGCTTCCGATCCGCCGAAGAAATCCAGGTCGACGCGGTTGTCCCGTTGGAACTTCCGAATGACTGGGGTCGACACCTCGCCGACGATGCCGATCCAGTCGGCCCACCCGCGGGCGTCGGAGAACACGAACTCCGGGTTGTTGAAGTAGTGCGCCGCCTTGTACGTGAGCGCCATCGTCATGTCGTCGGGTTCGGTCGCGCCGTGGGTCTCGGCGGTACCCGCGCCGTGGGTCTGTTGTCCTGCATCCCCGTTCGGATCGTCCGGGGCGCCGTCGTCTCCGTCCCGACCGACCGGGTCACCGGCGTTGCCGGGGACACCGACCGGATCCTCGGAGGTGGCCGGGACGCCCGGGGCTGCACCGCCCGTCGAAGCCGTCCCGGAATCGTGTTCCGGGTCGGTGACCGACGTCTCCGGCTCCGTCTCTGCCTCCGGTTCGTCCCCTTCTGTCCCGTCCGCGTCGTCGCTACGCCACAGCCAATCGCCGGGGTTCCCGCTCGGTTCCTCCTCGTCCGTCTCGACCGCGATCTCGTCTAGGTCGATGCTGTCAGTCATGCGTGGGTGTCTCCTGTGTGTCCGTTCCGTCGACGGTCCGTGTCCCCGGATCGGGCAACGAGTCGATGCCGAGTCGGCGCAAAAGCGCTTCCGTCGGCCGTCCCGTCTGATCCCACTCGCGGTGTTCGTAGTACCGGCTCAAAAGCGTCTGGAACTCCTCGCGGTCGAGCCCGCTATCCGGGCCGTCCGGGTCGTCGAGAAGCGCAGCCGGGAGGCCGTCATCGGCACGTTCGAACCCTTCCCGGAGGTTGAAAAGCCGGACGAGCGTCCAGATCCGCTCGCCGGTTTCTGCGAGCTCCTCGCCCGTCCGATCGTACCCGACGGCGCTGAGCCACTCGGCGCCGACAGCGGGACGGAACACCTCCTCCAGGAAGTCGTCGGCGATCAGACTCCACAGTAGCGCCCGCCGGTCCTGCTCGTCGGCGACGACGGCCGCCTGTTCCTCGGTCGTCCAGTTGGTATCGGTGATCGCTTCGGTCTCGACGGGTCTGGCCCGTCGGTGACAGCCTCCCCTGTCGCTCGTCGCGTACGCGAGCGCCATCGTTTCCGCGCCGCGTGGGTCGTACGACGACAGCTCCATCCCCTTGACCGTCGGTATCAGGTCGTCGCCGCCGAACCGGTCGACTGCGCTCGAAACGCCGTCGGCGAGGGCGTCCCCGAGCGGCGTCGAACGCGAAGCGATTTCCTCGAGGAGTCCGCGGGCGGCCGCCTCGTCGCCGAACGAGAACTCCCGATCGATCAGCCCACGTTGGCTCGCCCGAACGGCCCACGCGACCGCGTTACCGGCGGTGATAACGTCCATCGCGAGCCGGTCACAGACGGCCCCGAGCGTCGCGACGGCGTCGAAATCATCGATCCCGAGTCCGGCACCGAGGACGATGGGCGTCGCCCCACGGGGGACGCTTTCGCCCGCATCGCTGTCGACGCGGAACCCGCCGGGCACCGGATCGTCCTCGCGCTCCCGTCCCGTGGCCGCCTCTCTCGCGCGCTCGATGCCGATATCGTCGGCGCCTTCGAAACTCCGTTCCTGCCACCCGCGTGTCGGGAGCACACCGGCCTCGTTGGCGAAATCGACCGTTTCGAGCGTGTCGCTCGCGGAGAGCCACTGGCCCGTATCGCTCTCGGCGAACGTCTCGCCGTATCTGTCCCGGAGGTCATCGAGCCCGTCGGGGGCCGGATCGTGGGCGACGACCGCTTTCAGACTCTTCGTCCCCATTACCGTTCCGGCACCCCCGCGCCCGGCGTGGTGTTCGCCCGAATCGGAAGCGATCGTGGCGTACTGGACGCCGTGTTCGCCCGCCGGACCGATACAGGCGACCGCCGAATCGGGGAACCGCGAACAGGTCGCTTCGGCGTCGAGACCCCACAGTTCCTCGTCCGGCTCGATCGTCGCCTCGCCGTCCGAAACGGAGAGGACGACCGGCTTCTCGGCCGCTCCCGTGATATGAATCCCGAGATGGGGTCCGAGCGACCCCGCAAGCCTGGCCGGGAACGAACCACCGCTGTAGGAGTCCAGAAACGCCCCGGTGAGCGGCGACTTGGTGATCGCCGCGTACCGTTGATCGCCGGGGGTAAACCCCGTCAGCGGTCCGAGCATGAACAACAGAACGTTCGCCGGCGCCGTCGGATCGACGCCGGGGGCCATCTCATAGAGATAGCGGGCACCGATCCCCTTCCCGCCGATGTAGTTCTCCAGCCACTCCTCGGGGATCCGTTCGCTTCGGACGCTCCCCGCCGAGAGGTCGACCCGGAGGATGCTGTCTGCGATGGGCACTACCCGTGTTGGTACCCTATCGGGATTAAACCTCACGGTACTGGCCACGTTGGACCGTCGGGACAGGGGACCGATCGTGATTAATGACGCGCCGACGTGCTGACGACAATATTATGTAACCCGCATAGAGGTGAACCGAGTAAAAAATATATAAGGACAATAGTATCCAAGACGCGGGTCTCGAAAACGTATTATCGTATTGGTAGAAAACACGCCCGATACCTACTGTGTCACGCGGTTCTTGCGGCTCTGTCTTTCGAATGGGGGGTATATAAAATACCACAGAATGCGGGGGTTTAATATGTGATGAATTTAAAAATTGTGGGTATGTCACGGTCAATGATCGACCTCGACCGAAGAGACTTCCTGAAGGCGGGTGCCGCAGGAACCCTCGCCGCGGCAGTAGGGGGGCGGACCCTCCTCGAGCGCGGGGAAGCCCAGGAGGACTCCGAGGCGAGCGGTCCACCGTATACGGGTGACGAGCTTGTAAAGACAGTCTGTACGCACTGTTCGGTCGGCTGTGGACTCCATTTGGCCGTCGAGGACGACAGCGTCGTCGGCCAGGAGACGTGGGACGACAACCCGGTCAATCAGGGTGGGCTCTGCTCGAAGGGCGCCTCGCTCGGCCACACCATCAACGCCGAGGGCCGGCTCAAAGAGCCCATGAAACTCGAGGACGGCGAGTGGGTCCGGATGGACTGGGACGAGATCCTCGGGGAGATCGCGGGGCGGCTCAACGACATCCGCGAGGAAACCGGCCCTCACGCCACGTTCTGGTGTGGGTCGGCGAAACACTCCAACGAGGCCGCCTACCTCATGCGGAAGCTCCCGTCGATCTACGGGACGAACAACA
>OBKM01000501.1_pt1 | contig 19186 bp, 22 predicted proteins | sample 1519691 | NCBI WGS metagenome assembly OBKM01 (sample SAMEA37050418, study PRJEB22526) | metagenome | biome: saline pan; feature: lake; material: water | place: Egypt | collected 2015 | depth 0.5 m | reverse complement strand
GGGCGACGAGATCCCAGGCAAGGGCGACGACCCCGACGGCGAGAAGCGGGAGCCACGTCCGGTTCGGCACCCGCCGGGTCCGGAGGTCCCGGATCGCGGCCCACACGAACACGGGGACGGCGAGCAGGCGCAACAGGTCCGGGACGGTGGCGATCCCGAACAGCGGCGACGATAACACGCGCAGTACTGGGTGCAGGCGGTTAATAAACGCTCGCCATCGATCGGACGGCCGAGCCGCACGGACGGTGCTACGAGATCTCCACCGGAAGCGGAGGGGACTTCCAGCGGCGCTGGCCGTCGGCCCGTAGCTCGAACGAGAGCGCCCCGTCGCCGGGCTCCGAGGCGGTCAGTTCCACGCGGTCGCCGTCGACCGTCGCCGTCAGGAGTCCGAGCGGCGTCTCCTCTGTGGGACCGACCGACTGCGAGAATGACTCGTCGGGGCCGAGCGGGATCGCGTCCGCGCCCTCGATCAGAAACCGGGTTCGGCCGACGCGTGGCTCCCCGGCGACGAGCTCCAGCGGAGACTGGTGCCAGTGGGAGCTGTCGGCGCCGTGCCAGTGGACGTAGGCGATCCGGGCGTCGCCGGCGAACCCGGTCGACTCCTCGAAGTCGGGCTCGACGAACTCGATCGGGAACGCGGGGCTGAGAAACCGGTCGTCGACCCGGAGATCGGGGTCCGGCTCGTCGCCGTCGTCGGGGGCATCGTCCGACTCCCCGCCGGAGCCCGAACAGCCGGCCGTCGCGCCGACGAGCCCGGCGGTACCCGTAGCCAGGAGGGATCGGCGGGTGAGGCGTGTGTGCATCGGTTACTTGCAGTCGGTGACGAACGGGGTTCAGCTTTGCGCGTGTCGGGGACGCAACAACACGACCGCGGTGTCACGCCGTCTCGCAGATCTCGATGAAGTTCTCGAAGACGGCCTCGCCCTCCTCGGTGTGAGCGACCTCGGGGTGCCACTGGACGCCGTAGAGATCGCGGTCGGTGTCGCTCATCGCCTCGGTCGGGCAGATGTCGCTTCTGGCGGTGCGGACGAACCCCTCCGGGACCGTTTTCACCTCGTCGGCGTGGCTCGCCCACACCCGGGTTTCGGGGGCGAGGGAACCGACGAGGGGGTCCGTCTCGTCGTCGATCTCGACGGTTACGTCGGCGTAGCCGCCGTAATCGCCCGAACGGACCTCGCCGCCGAGTTCGGCCGCGATGAGCTGCATCCCGAGGCAGATGCCGAGAACGGGCACGCCGAGGTCGAGATACGCCGTCGATCGCCCGATCCGGTCCATGTCGGGGCCGCCGGAGAGGACGATCCCGTCGGCGTCGACTGCCGTCGGCGGGGTGTCGTTGTCGATGATCTCGGTGTCGACGCCGAGATCGCGCAGCGCGCGGTGTTCGAGGTGGGTGAACTGCCCGTGGTTGTCGACCACGACGATTCGGGTCATTGTGCCCCCGTACCGGGTCAGTACCTAAAAAGAGACTGATGGACGGGCCGGCAGCGTCAGTCGTCGCCGATGGCGGGCGTCTCGGTGTCGGCCAGGAGCCGATCGAGCGCATCGACCATCGCCCGCACGGAGGCGGTCGTGATGTCCGAGTCGGAGGCCGCGACGGTGACCGTCCGGTCGTCCCGGGACATCTCCACCTCGACGGTGACGACGGCGTCGGTGCCGCCGGTGATGGCGTCGACGTGGTACGACTCCAGTTGCGCGTTCGAGGCCGATCCGAGCGCCGACCGGACCGCGGCGATCGCGGCGTCGACGGGACCGCTCCCGGTTCCGGAGGCGACCCGCTCGGTGCCGTCGACTTCCAGTCGAACCGACGCCGTCGGCGTGCCGCTGCCCGAGGCCGCGGTCAGATCGACCAACTCGACGCGGCGCTCGTGCTCGTGGCCCTGGACCTCCTCGGTGATCGTGAGGAGGTCGGCGTCGGTGACGCGCTTGCCACGGTCGCCGAGGCGTTTGACCCGGCGCACGATCTCGCCGAGTTCGTCGTCGGAGGCCTCGATCCCGTGTTCGGCCAGCGCGGCCTCGACGCCGGCCCGACCGGCGTGTTTGCCGAGGACGAGCCGGCGGGTTCGGCCCACCTTCTCGGGCGGGTACGGCTCGTACATCGCGTCGTCTTTCAGCGTGCCGTCGGTGTGGATCCCCGACTCGTGGGTGAAGGCGTTCTCGCCGACGACGGCCTTGTTCGGGGCGAGCGGGACCCCGGTCTTCGAGGCGACGAGCTGCCCGAGATCGTAGAGCATCTCCGTGTCGACCGTCTCGACGCCGTAGCCGTGATCCAGGGCGATCGCGACCTCCTCGATCGCGACGTTGCCGGCGCGTTCGCCGACGCCGTTTATCGTCCCGTGGACGAGCTCAGCGCCCGCCGCGACGCCGACGAGGGCGTTCATCACCGCGAGCCCGAGGTCGTCGTGGGTGTGCATCGACGTCGGCCCGAGCTCGGAGAGCCGCGAGTAGATATCGAGCATCCGGTCGGGGGTCGCGTGGCCGACGGTATCGGGGGCACAGATGCGGTCGGCGCCGGCGTCGATCGACGCGCGCATGAGCGCCTCCAGGAACTCGGGGTCGGCCCGGGAGCCGTCCTCGCCGAGCACCTCGACCCACAGGCCGTGGTCTTTCGCGTACTCGACGAGCTCGACCGTGCTCGCGACGACCGCCTCGCGGGTGGTGTTTACCTTCCCCTCGACGTGGCGGTCGCTCGCCGGCACGACGAGGTTGACCCCGTCGACATCGCAGTCGACGGCGAGGTCGATATCGTCTTTCACGCCGCGGGCGAAGCTCGTCACCCGGGCGTCGAGCCCGAGATCGGTAACGCGGGCGATGGTCTCCCGCTCGCCGGGGCCGGTACAGGCGCTCCCGGCCTCGATGACGGCGACATCCGCCTCGTCGAGCGCCAGCGCGATCCCGGCTTTCTCGTCGGGCGTCAGCGAGATCCCGGGGGCCTGTTCGCCGTCCCGCAGCGTGGTGTCCAGAAACTGTACGTCTGCGTCTTCGAGGGGAGCAGTCGCTGGGTGATCCCCGAATAATGTCGTCACAGTAGAAACCTCGGTGTCAGGCGAGCGGTCGAATTTCTCGACCAGCCGCCGTGTGGCGACTTACTCTATCCTCTGCCGTGTGGGGGTTCGGCATGGTATCTCGACGAACGCCACGGACGTTCATTAAGTTGCTGGTTGCCGCCCAACGGCGAGGACGGTTATCGGCCCTCGACTCGCACACGGTCGCCGACGGAGACGTCGGCGGCGGCCCCGGCCGGAAGCTCGACGACGGTGTCGGCCTCGGCTCGGCCGTGGCCGGTCCAGGCGGGGAGCCGCCTTGTCGCCCGGACCTCGCCGTCGACGAGCCAGATCGCGTCGATGTCGAACGGGACGAAGACCATGTGGAGCCCGCGTTTCGAGACACCGGAGAAAGGGAAGACGAGCGCGTAACCGTCGGGGATCGACCGTCTGAACATCAGCCCGAGTCCCTGTGTGACGATCCCATCGGCCGCCTCGGCGTCGGCAGCGAGCGTCCGATCCCCGTCAGCCGCTTCGTGGACGACACGCACGGCTACGAATGGGGCGAGGGGGCACAAAAGGGTTCTCTCGAAATCGATACGTGGTCAGGCCAGGGCGTTCAGCATCAACACGAACACGCCGAGGAGGACGCCGAACGCGACGACTGTTCGGGGGTCCATCGTGGGCGTGTTGCTGTCCTCGGAGTCGAAATAACGGACGAGTCCCGCACTGGACATCAGCCCGCCGGAGTTTTGACCGCTGCTCATACTCATCGGTTCGGCCCGTGGAACCTAAGCGTTTCGGCACTCGGCTCCGGGCCGACCGCGCCGCTTGGAAAACGCTTATCCGGTCGGCTGGGATAGCGATAGCTATGTCCGTCACACTCAAGGACTTCTACGCGGACTGGTGTGGTCCGTGTAAGACCCAGGACCCGATCGTCGAGGAACTCGCGGAGGATTACCCGGATGTCGAGTTCGAGAAAGTAGACGTCGACGCCGAACAGGACGTCGCGAACGAGTATCAGGTCCGGTCGCTGCCGACGCTCATCGTCGAGAACGACGAGGGGATCGTCGAGCGGTTCGTCGGCGTGACCCAACGCGACGACCTCGAAACGGCGCTCGGGAAGGCGGGCGCCTGAACGACCGACAGCGTCGGCACACCGACTGCGCGGGCGCGCATCCGCCTACGAGAGCAGATGGGTCAGAAGCCCCTTCTGCGCGTGAAGCCGGTTTTCGGCTTGCTCCCACACGATCGATGTCTCGCTTTCGAGGGCCGCATCGGTCACCTCTTCCCCGCGGTGGGCGGGGAGACAGTGCATGAGCAACCGGTCCCCGAGTAGCTCCTCCGTCACCTGAAAGCCACTCGAGGAGAAGGCTTCGAGCTTCTCGGCCCGTTCGGACTCCTCGCCCATGCTCACCCATACGTCCGTGTAGACGACATCGGCGTCCTCGATCGCCGCTTCGGGACCGGCGGCGATCTCCGGTTCGTCCCCGAGCTCCGCCGCCCGATCGAGGACGGCGTCGTCGACGCCGTAGCCGTCGGGGGTGGCGACGACGAGATCGAGCCCGACAAGCGCCGCCCCGAGGACGAACGACTGACAGACGTTGTTGCCGTCGCCGACCCACGCGACGCGGGCGTCGAAGCCGTCGAAGTGCTCCCGGATCGTCAGCAGGTCGGCCAGCGTCTGGCAGGGGTGAGCGTCGTCCGTGAGCCCGTTGACGACCGGGACGGTCGCGTACTCGCCGAGCTCGACGACATCGGCGTGGTCGAACACGCGGGCCATGATCACGTCGACGTACCGGCTCAGCGCCCGGGCCGTGTCCCGGACGGGCTCGCCGTGGCCCAGGTGGATATCGTCGGGGCCGAGAAAGATCGCGTGGCCGCCGAGTTGCGTCGCCCCGGTCTCGAAGGAGACCCGGGTTCTCGTCGACGGCTTCTCGAAGATCATCGCGAGCGTGCCGCCGTCGAGGTCGTCCGCAGTCTTCCCGCGGGCGGTCCGCTCTTTGAGGTCCGTCGCCCGCGTCAGTACGTCGTCGAGTTCCTCGCGCGTCAGGTCGTCGATGTTCAGGAAGTTCATGATGCGTGTGGGGTGTTCGTCGATCGGTCAGGTGAGTCGTTCCGCGACGGCTTCGAGGACCGAGACCGCGCGGTCGAGCTCGTGCAGTTCGAGGTGCTCGTTCGGCGCGTGGTCGAGATCGGAGTCGCCGGGGCCGTACGTCGCCATCGGACAGTCCCACGCCCCGGCGTAGATGTTCATGTCGGCGGTGCCGGTCTTTCTGAGGAGGCGGGGGTCGCCGCCCGCCCCGCGGATGGCGGCCCGGAGCGCCCGTGCGACCGGGGTCCGGGGGCTCTGCATCGTCGGCTCGACCGAGTCGGTCCACTCGACAGTGCCGCCCCCGAGCTCGGCGTCGGCCAGTTCCCTGATGTCCGACGTCGAGTACCGCGGCGGCACCCGCAGTTGGACGCCGAGCGTCGCCTCGACGGCCAGCCCATCGTCGCTCGTGCCGCCCTCGACCGAGACCGGCTTCGGGGTGACACGCTCGAACACCGGGGCATCGGCGTCGTCCCCGTCGAAGCGGTCCTCGACCGCGGCCCACCACGCGATCGCCTCCTGGATCGCGTTGTTCTCCGGGCGGGAGGTGTGGCCCGACTCCGAGGTACAGCCGTACGTGCCGCTGAGAATGCCCCGGTAGCCGAGCGTGATCCCGTCCCAGCCGGACGGTTCACCGTTTATCACCGCGTCGGGTGGGTCCCGATCGGCGACGAGGTGGCGCGCACCACGGGAGTCGACCTCCTCGCCGACGACGCCGGCGAAGGAGACTCCGGCCCGGACGGCCGCGACGGCCAGCGCCGCGAGCGGACCCTTCGCGTCGACCGATCCCCGGCCCCACAGTTCGGTACCGTTCTCGCCCACCTCCGTGCGGACGGGGATGTCGCCCGGCACCGTGTCGATGTGGGAGGTATAGAGGACGCTGTCGTCGGCCGGCGCGCGGACGTTGCCGGCGTCGTCCCTGAACGCCTCGCGGCCCTGTGACTCGAAAAAGGAGACGAGCGCATCGGCGCAGGCGTCCTCCTCGGGCGTCGGCGAGGGGATCGAGACGAGACGCTCGAGCAGTTCGCGGGCCTCGGCGTCGGCGGCGATGGCGGATTCGCTCACGCGATAACGGCCTCCAGGGCGTCGAGCAGTCCGTCCGCGTGTTTCTGTTCGATCGTCAGCGGTGGGAGGAGTCGCAACACGGTCCGGCCGGCGGGCAGCGCCAACACGCCGTGATCGATCGCCAAGTCACGCAGCAGCCGGTTCGAGCCGCGCTTGACCTCGATGCCGATCATGAGGCCGTGACCGCGGACGTCGCGGACGTCGTCGCCGAGCCGCGCCTCGACCTCGCCGCGGATGTACTCGCCCATCTCGGCGGCGTGGGCGGGCAGCGACTCGCGTTCGATAACGTCGAGCGTCGCGCCCGCGGCGGCGGAGACGACCGGTCCCCCGGAGAACGTCGAGCCGTGATTCCCGGCGTCCTCGGCGATCCAGTCGCGACACAGCGTCGCGCCCATCGGGAGGCCGCTCGCGAGCCCCTTCGCGGTCGTCAACACGTCGGGGACGACATCGTACTTGTCGGCGGCCCACAGCTCGCCGGTCCGGCCGAGCCCCGTCTGTATCTCATCGAGGATCAACGCGGCCCCCGAGGTCGCCGTCTGGACGCGGACCGACTGGAGGTACTCCTTCGGGACCGGGTTGATCCCGCCCTCCCCCTGGAGCGGTTCGATGATGACGGCGGCGGTCTCCTCGTCGACCGCCTCGGCCATCGCCTCGCGGTCGCCGTACTCGACGAACTCGACGTCGCCGGCGAGCGGGCCGAACCCCTCCTTGTACTTGTCTTTCCACGTCGTGGCGAGGGCCCCCATCGTCCGGCCGTGAAAGCCCCGCTTCGTCGCGATGATCTTCGAGCGGCCCGTCGCGTGACGGGCGAACTTCAGCGCCGCCTCGTTGGCCTCGGTGCCGGAGTTACAGAGCCAGACGTTGTCGATGTCGACCGGCGCGCAGTCGGCGAGCTGTTCGTACAGCGCCGTCCGCGCGGCGTGGGGGTAGGAGGCCTGGACGTAGAACAGCTTTTCGAGCTGTTCGGTCGTCGCGTCGACGACGTCCGGGTGACAGTGGCCGACGGGGGTACAGGCGTAGCTCGCGCCGAAGTCGAGATACTCGTTGCCTTTCGTGTCGTAGAGATACGCTCCCTCGCCACGGTCGATGCGGATCGGTTTCTCCGAGAAAACAAAGCCGCTCATGGTTGTTGGTGTGTCATTCGAGCGCGTCCGACAAAACGTGTGTGCCGCCGCCGCCCATCGCCGAGCGTATAGGGTCGTCGGCGTTCGCGTCCGCGATGACGACCCGTTCGGCGCCGTCCTCCAAGGCCTCCGTCGCCGCCATCACTTTCCGACTCATGAAGCCCTCCGCAGCCCCGCGTAGCTCCTCGTACTCCTCGGGCGTTTCGACGCGGCCGATCGCCGTCGAGGGGTCGTCGGGATCCCGGTAGACGCCGGCCACGTCCGTCAGCGAGACGAGCGTCCCGCCGAGTTCGGCCGCGACGGCCGCCGCGGCGCGGTCGGCGTCGGTGTTGACCGCGGTCCCGTCCGCGGCGAGCATCGGCGGCGAGGCGACCGGGGTGTAGCCGTCGGCGAGCAGCGTTCCCAACAGCCCGCCGTTGACCGACTCGATCGTCCCGGAGTGGTCGCCGCGGCGGATCTTCTTTTTGCCGTCCTCGACGACCCGGACCGCCGACTTCCGGGGACCGGCGAACAGCCCGCCGTCGACGCCGGAAAGCCCGACGGCGTCGACGCCTTGATTCCGCAGGCCGACGACGAGGTCGGTGTTGACCCGTCCGGCCATCGCCATCTTGAACACGTCCATCGTCTCGGCGTCGGTGAAGCGGCCGACGACGCCCGAGGGCGTCTCGACGTATTCGGGCTCGATCCCCATCCGTTCGAGCGCGTCGTCGACGGCCGTCGAGCCGCCGTGGACGACGACGACATCGGTACCGGCGTCGACGACGGCCGCGATATCGGCGAGCGCGCCCTCGGGGTCGACGGCGCGGGCGCCGCCGATCTTGACCACGACGGTCATGGGGCCCCCACCGGATGCATGCCGGCGAACTCCAGGCCCGCGGTCTCCTCGAGACCCAAGGCGACGTTCGCCGCGTGGACCGCCTGCCCGGCGGAGCCTTTCATCATGTTGTCGATCGCCGAGAAGACGACGATCCGGCCGTTTCGGGGATCGAGTTCGAAGCCGACCTCGGCGTGGTTCGACCCGGCGACCGCCTTCGGTTCGGGGTACCGGTACACCCCCGATCCGCCGGAGACGATCCGGACGAACGGTTCCTCGGCGTAGCTCCCTCGGAAGGCCGTCCAGAGGTCGGCCGTCGAGACGGGCTCGTCGGGGTAGACGTGACAGGTCGCAGAGGCGCCGCGCGTCATGTCGACGGCGTGGGCGCTGAACGACACCGTCGTGTCGAGGAACGCCTCGATCTCGGCCTCGTGGCGGTGGCCCGTCGGCGCGTACGGCCTGACGACGCCGGAGCGCTCGGGGTGTGAGGAGGCCTCGCCACCCCCGGCACCGCCCTCCGAGGAGCCGACCTTCACGTCGACGACGATCCGCTCCCCGCCGGCGAGGATCCCGGCGTCGAAGAGCGGCTTGAGCCCGAGGATGGTGGCAGTGGCGTTGCAGCCGCCCGAGGCGATCAGTTCCGCGCCGGGCAGGTTCTCGCGGTTGAGTTCCGGCAGCGCGTACTCCGACTCCGCGAGCAGCTCCGGGCGGTCGTGGCCGTCATACCACTCGTCGTACTCGGCCTCCGTGTCGAGTCTGAAGTCCGCGCTCAGGTCGACGACGGTGTCGGCGGCCTCGCGGAACGAGTCGATGTGCTCCATCGAGACGCCGTGGGGCGTACACGCGAAGAGGACGTCGACCGATTCGAGCGCCTCGGGATCGGAAAACCGGAGGTCCATCCCCCGAAGGTTCGGGTGGACCGAGCCGACGGTCTTGTTGTCGTAGCTCCGGCTCGTGGCCTGGGCGACCTCGAAGTTCGGGTGCCCATCGAGCAGCCGGAGCAGTTCGCCGCCGGTGAAGCCGCTGCCGCCGACGACGCTCGCGGTGTGGCGCTCGGCCGCGGATTCGGTCATGCCGCCACCTCGACGTCGCGGACCTTCGATTCGAGCCAGTCGACGACGACGGCCGGGACGTCGACCTCGGTGACTTCGTTCAGCGCCTTGAACTCGACGGTGTGGTTGACCTCGTGGACGGTGTAGGAATCGCCCGTCTCCATGAGGTCGACGCCGAGTAGGCCACCGCCGACCGCATCGGAGGCGCGCTCGACGAGGTCGGCCATCTCCGGCGTGATCTCGATCGGTTCGGTTTCGGCCCCGCGGGCGGCGTTCGTCAGCCAGTGCTCCGAGGAGCGGGCCATCGCGGCGATCGGGTCGCCGTCGGTGGCGACGACGCGGATATCGCGGCCGGGCTTCTCGACGAACTCCTGGATGTAGAACACCTTGTGCTCGTAGTGGCCGAGGGTCTCCTTGTGTTCGAGGATCGCCTCGGCGGCGTCCCTGGAGTCGATCTTCGCCATCAGCCGCCCCCACGACCCGATGACGGGTTTCAACACGCAGGGGTAGCCGAACTCCTCGATGGACTCCATCGCCGACTCCTTCGTGAACGTGACCTCCGTTGCGGGGGTCGGGACGCCCGACTCCGCGAGCACGAGGCTGTTTCTGGCTTTGTCGGCACAGACCGCCGCCGTCTCCGGGTCGTTCACCACCGGCACGTCGTAGGCGTCAACGAACCGGGTGATATACCGCGAACGGCTGGTCGCGAGACAGCGATCGACGACGATATCGACGCCGTCGAGAGCCGCCGGCGGTTCGTGGACGCCGAAGCGTTCCTTACGGACGTCGATCTTCGTCACGTCGTGGCCGCGGTCCCGGAGTTCGCTCAACAGGAGCTTCTCGTCGCGGCGGATCCGCGAGTAGAGGACGCCGACGTTCACGAGTCGTCACCCCGTGGCGACTCGTGTGCCCGGGACAGCACCGCTGTCCGGACGTTCACGAGTCGTCACCCCGGAGTTCGGCGTCCGAACGGCTGTCCGTGCCGAGGTCCATCGCCTTACTCCCCCCAGTCCTCTTCGAGTTCGGGAGCCTCCTCGAGGGTGATCGGGTCGACGGAGACGACCTCGAGTTCGGCGCCCGTGATGGGGCTGTCGATTATTTCGCCGACCTCGACGTCGGCGGGGATCTCTATCTCGTCGCCGGTGATCGGATCTTCCGCGGTGATCGTGTCTGCCATCGTAGCGTACAGTCGGGTCGGAACCCACTTAAAAGCTTCGAACTTATCAGAACAATACAATGACGGATAATACTTTCTAACGGCTCAAGAACCTTCTTACGACGCCTGCGCATACTTGCTATCAGATATTTGTTATTAGCTCGTCGTGGCGAGCCGCCGCGGGGATCGGTCACACACGGTCGGCCACCGCCCCCGCGAGTCGGGTTTCGGCGCGGTCGAGGGTTTCACGGCGCGATCCGAGCCCCGTCCGGTGGGTATCGAGACGCTCACGGAGGCGATCGAGCTCCTCGGCGAGCGCCGAGGGCGCGGGGCCGCCAGCCGAATCCCGCGAGGCGACGCTCTCGACGGGATCGAGGGCCGCCTCAACGGCCGCCCGATCGACCCGTGCCGCGAGGGATTCGCCGAGGACATCGTTCGCAGCCGCATCGAGGGCCGCGTACGTCGCTTCCGGGTCGGCGTCCGCGTCGAGCCCGTCGGCCGCAAGGGCGACGAGTTCGTGGGCGGTCCGGAAGGGAAGCCCCTCCATCGCGAGCAGGTCCGCCACACCGGTCGCCGTCGAGAAGCCGTCGTCCGCAGCCGCCGCGAGCGCGGACGCGTCCCACTCAGCCGTCGCGGCCGCGCCCGCCGCGACCGTCGTCGCCTCGGTCACCGCGTCGGCCGCGTCGAAAGCGTGGGGGTGGGCGCGCTGGAGGTCGCGGTTGTACGCGCGCGGCAGCCCCTTCAGGATCGACAGCAACGCGTTCAGCCCGGCGGCCGCGTCGCCGGTCGAGCCGCGGACGAGCTCCATCGTGTCGGGGTTCTTCTTCTGTGGCATTATCGAGGAGGTCGAGGCGTAGGCGTCGTCGAGCTCGACGTACCCCGCGTTCGAAAAGACCACCAGATCCTCGGCGAACCCGGACAGCGTCGTCGACAACGCGGCGAATGCCGCGGTCGTCTCGACGAGGAAATCCCGAGCCGAGACGGCGTCAGTCGAGTTCCCGACGGTGGCGTCGAAGCCGAGTAACTCGGCGGTGCGATCCCGATCGATATCGAAAGGCGTGCCCGCGAAGGCCGCCGCGCCGAGCGGCGAGCGGTTGATCCGCCCGTAAGCGTCGAGCAGGCGTTCGGTGTCGCGGGCGATCGCCGACCCGTAGGAGGCCAGGTAGTGGCCGACCGTCGTCGGCTGGGCCGGCTGGAGGTGGGTAAAGCCGGGCATGACCGTCTCCGCGTGTGTCTCGGCGGCCTCCGTGAGCACCTCGCGGAGCTCGATCGTCGCCTCGACGGCGTCGAGGACATCGGCCCGGAGCCGGTGGCGGATACAGGTCGCGACCTCGTCGTTTCTGGATCTGGCGGTGTGCATCCGGCCACCGCGGTCGCCGACCCGGTCGATGACGGCCGTCTCGATCGCGGCGTGGACGTCCTCGCCGTCCGGGAGCGCGGCGTGTCCGGCCGTCTCTATCTCGGCGAGCGCTCCGAGGATGGCGCTCGCGTCCGCGCGATCGATGATCTCCTGTTCGTCGAGCATTACGACGTGAGCCCGGTCGACCGCGATATCGGCCCCGAAGATCCGCTCGTCCGCCGCGAGACTCGACATGAACCCCCTCGCGGGGCCGCCGCTGAAGCGCTCGCGGCGGACGACATCGGCGGCCGCGTCGGCGTCCCCGTCAGTGCCCTCCTCGTCCGTCATCCGTTCACTCGTCGGTGTCGTCGATAACGCGGTTCGCCAGACGCGCCTGGAACCCGTGGTACTTCGCGACGCCCGTCGCGTCGCTCTGTTCGATACCCCCGGTGATGTCCTCGGTGTTGAACGAGGCGGCTTCCGCGGAGTAGGCGGCGTACTCCGAGGAACGGCCGACCGGACGGGCCTGCCCGCCCTCGAAGCGGATCGTCACGGTGCCGGTCACGCGGGTCTGTGTCTCGGCGATGAACGCCTCGAGGGCGTCGACGAGCGGCGTGTTCACGAGCCCCTCGTACCCCTTTTCGGACCACTCGTGGTCGATCTGCTTCTTGAACGATCGCTCGGCTTTCGTCAGGACGAGGTCCTCGAGCGCCGCGTGGGCGTTCAAAAGCACCGTCGCGGCCGGGTGTTCGTAGTTCTCGCGCACCTTCAACCCGAGCATACGGTCCTCCATGATGTCGGACCGGCCGACCCCGTACCCGCCGGCGAGCTCGTTGAGCTCCTCGATGAGTTCGACGGGATCCGTCTCCGTACCGTCCAACGAGACGGGATAGCCGTTCTCGAAGCCGACCTCGATCTCCAGCGTCTCCGCGGTCGGCGCCGTCGTCCACTCGTAGATGTCCTCCGGCGGGACGTAGCTCGGCTCCTCGAGCTCCGAACCCTCGATCGAGCGGCTCCAGAGGTTCGTGTCGATGCTGTATTTGCCCTCGTCGCCGCCCTCGATCGGGAGCCCGCGCTCCTCGGCGTACTCCTGTTCGAAGTTCCGCGTCAACCCGAGCTCACGGACCGGCGCGATGACTTCCAGCTCGGAGTCGCGCCAGACCGTCTCGAAGCGGAGCTGATCGTTGCCTTTTCCCGTGGATCCATGGGCGACGCCGGTACAGCCCTGTTCCTTCGCGACGTCGAGGATCGCCGCGGCGATCACCGGCCGTGCGAGGGCTGTTCCGAGGGGGTATCCCTGGTAGGAGGCGTTCGCGCGGACGGCGTCGAAACACAGCTCGGCGAACTCGGCCTTGGCGTCGACGACGTAGTGTTCGAGCCCGAGGGCCTCGGCGGTCTCCTCGGCCTCCTCGAACTCCGAGTCCGGCTGGCCGACGTCGACCGTGACGCCGATGACCTCGTCGTAGCCGTACTCCTCTTCGAGCAGCGGTACGCAGACTGTCGTGTCGAGCCCGCCGGAGAAGGCGAGCGCGACGCGTTTGGACGTTGACATTGTGTTGTGCGGTGTTGATCGACCGTCTGCCGGACGGTCACCGTTGAAAGCCGAAGCGAACGCGACGGGGGAGGTGGGTACTATTCGGGCCTACCGGCCCGCCGCGGTCGCGAGAGAAGGAAGGACCCACCGCTGAAAGCGAGCGCGTCGGTGCGGTGAGGTCGTGTCATGTACACGTTCCTATCCGTAGAACAGTATTAAACGCTTGCGGAACGGCCCGCGTGTGGGAGATCCCCCCGAAATCGGAGCGCCGCCCGGCGGCAGGGTCGGGGCGACGGCCGCGGGCCGACAGTGTTTCCACTCGCCAACCCATGTTCCCGGCAAATGCCCCGCACCGACATCGGTCGCTGGCCGCTCGAAGCGGCGACCGGGAGGACGGTGGCGGCTGTCGGATTACCGGAGGTTTCGGGCCCGTTCGTCGTCGCCGTCGGGTTGTTGATCGCCGGGGTCGTGCTCTGTTTCGTGCCGCTTGTCCCTGGGGGTGCGGTCTCGACGCTCGGCGTCGGCTACTACTGGGTCACAACGGGACAGCCGGGCACCGTCGCGTTGGTCGGCTTCGTCTGTCTGGGCGCGCTCACGGTCGCGTTCGATCTGCTCGGCGGGGCCGTCTCGGCCCGGGTCGGCGGGGCCTCGACCCGGACGACAGCCGTCGCGGCCGCCGCAGCGGCGGCGTTGCTCCTCGTCTTGGGGCCGATCGGGGCGCTTCTCGGCGTCGTCGGGGCGGTGTTCGCCCTGGAGTATCGGCGCCACGGCGACGTCCGTCGGGGGACGAGGACCGCGGCGGTCACGGCCGCCGGGATGCTCGGCTCGACCGCGATACAGCTCCTGTTGACGCTGTCGATGCTCGTCGGATTCCTGCTGATCGTGTGAGGCGGGACCGGGCGACCGGCTACCGTTTTCGGGCCGCGAGCAGCGAAACGAGAAGCAGCGCCGAGACGCCGAGCGCGATCGGAGCACCGCCGTAGGTCGTCTCGGGCGAGGCGGCGTAGTCGATCGGCGCCGTCCCCGACCGAGCGGGGGCGGCGACGACCTCGAAGCCGTCGCCGAACGCCGTCAGCCCGGCCCACGCCGCTACGTGCCCGTCGTTGCGGTCGGGGTCCGGGGCGACGCTCTCGAACTCGTGTTCGTCCGGCGCGTGGACGACGAGTTCGCGATCGAGGCTCTCGAACGTCGAGAACGGCTCCGAGAGGACGATCCGGTCACTCTCGACGCGTGCGAGGTTCTCCCAGCGGAACGCGTAGCTGACGATCCCCGTCTCGCCCTCGACGGTCAACTCGACGGTCACCGGGCCGGCGCGGATGTCGCGGTCGATCCCCGTACTCGCCTCCTCGGAGGCGAGTTGTATCTGTTCGCGGAACTGCTCGGCCGCGGCCTCGCGGCGGTCCGTATCGGCCTGTGCCGCCTCGAAAAGCTCCCGTTGGTCCGCGTCGGAGAGGTCGAGCTCCTCGACGAAGACCGCGTCGGCGTCGCCGTTTGCATCGAGTTCGACGACGAACTGGCCGTCGGCAGCCGTCTGGGCGGCGGCGGTGCCGGCGACGGCTCCGAACAGAAGCGCCGCGGTCGCGGCGGCGACGAGGAGTCGTACGGCGGTGTGCATGCCTCGACCGTCGTCACCGGAGGGCAAAAACCGACCGGTTGGCGCCGTCGCGGGACGGCCACAGCGCTTTTGTCCCGACGAGTCCCACCTCCGGGCATGGTCGATAGAGGCGTACTCGAGGTCGAGGACCTGCTCAAGATCGTTCTCGTGCTCGTGATCGCGATCCTCGTCCTCGAAATCGTCGGGACCTTCGTTGGGATCCTCACCTCGATAAGCCCGGTCCTCGCGGTCGTTATCGTCGTCCTTATTGTCGCGTACTTTCTGGACTACATCTAGTGTACAGCTGTAACGTCACGGTTCCGCCCGAACTGTCGCGGCTGGCCCGGGGGCTGGCGAGCGACTGCTTCGAGGCGACGGCACGGGACCGACACAGCCTCCTCCTCAAGCGGCTCGGCGACGGGCGCCCCTCGACGCTCGCCAGAGAGATCAGAGAGGAGCTCGCGGGAACCGGCCCCTTCGAGGCGCGTATCTCCGGGGTCGACGTGTTCAGCCAGCCGCCGGTCGGCCCGGCGCCGGTCGCGTACCTCGTCGTCGAGTCGCCCCCGCTCGTCGAGGCACACGAGACGCTCTGTGCGCTGTCCGATCCCGTCGAGCGACTGGAGGGGGAGGGGTACGTCCCACACATCACGATCGCCAGGGGCGGCGACGCCGGGCGGCTCGCGGGCCGGAGCGTCGAGCCCCGCCTGTGGACGATCGACTCGCTGTCGGTCTGGTCGACGGAGTACGACGAGGTCGTCGAGCGGATCTCGCTGCCGGTCTGAGCGGCGGCGCCGAACACGGCGCTCAGTCGTAGGTGTCCCGCATCGTTCGTTCGAGCAGGCTGTCGGGCCCGAGGACGATGTAGACGGCGACGAACGGCGCCTCCGGCGAGAGGATCCAAACCGAAAAGGGCGGCTCGGTCCCGTCGGCCGCGCGGGCCAAAAGCGGGTCGAGCGGCTTCGTCCCGTCACGGAACTCGGCGAAGAGATCCCGCTCGCCGGGCTGTTCGGCGAAGGTGTAGACGATCCCGTTGGGGTTGCGGTCCGTGTCGTAGGTCACCCGCGAGTTCATCGCCTCGCCCTCCTCGCGGGCGGTTTCGAAACAGCTCCGCGCCGCTTCGAACATCTCCTCGTCGGTACGACGGAACCGAAAGCGCGTTCGGCGCTCGATCGCCGGCTCCCGAAGGGTCGGCTCCTCGCCGTCCCACCGCAAGTCACCGTCGACCACGTTACCGGTCTCGGCGTCCGGCAGCGCCGATCGCGGCAGATAGGCCGGGTCCGCCGAGTTCACGTCGAGCAGGAGCCACTCGTCGTCGTTTCGGCCCGCGAGTACCCTGAACGGCCCCTCCGTGTGACGCGTCATAGGCGACCTACGGGGTCAGGGGGGATCAGTTCCACGACAACATCGCCCGGAGCTGCGCCCGCGAGAACAGCGAGGTCGGCCGATCCATGTGGACGCCGATCTCGCCGGAGAGGGCACGGAGGCCGACGCGTTGGATCGGCCGCGGCAGCGAGTAGCCGGCACGGATGGCTGTACCGATCGTCTGGTCGCCGCCGAGCGCCGAGCGCCAGGCGTGTTCGTAGCTGTGAAGCGTCGCGGGGCGGTCGGGATCGATCTCGCGGGCCGCGATGTCGGCCGCGCGCATCCCGTAGAGGATCCCCCCGCCCGTGAACGGCTTCGTCTGTCCGGCCGCGTCGCCGACGAGGAAGCTCCGCCGGCCGACCGTCCGGTCCGGGGGGCCGATCGGGATCGCGCCCGAACACCGCCTGTCGATGTCGACATCGTAGTCGTCAACGAGCGACTCGAACCGCGCCGGGGCGTCGTCGCCGGGCGCGACGGCGAGGCCGTACTCGACGCCCGCCGTCCGCCGGGGGATGCGCCACGCGAAGAAGCGCGGGACCGTCAGGTGAACGTCGACGAAGTCGTCGTCGTCGGCCTCCGGGGCGAAGCCCAACACCCCGTGTAGCAGCTCCCCCGGTTCGGGGAGCCCGACCTCACCGCGGACCTTCGAGCGCGGGCCGTCGGCGCCGCAGACGAGCCGGGTTTCGAACGTCTCGACGCCGTCCGGGCCGCTGGCGTCGACCTCGGCGCGGTCCGCGAACTCCCGGACTGCAGTGACCCGGTGGTTCGTGCGGATCTCGGCGCCGGCGTCGCGGGCGCAGTCGGCGAGCGTCCGATCGAGGCCGACCCGGTCGATCGCGTTCGAGACGACCCCGTTCTTATAAAACAGGTGTGCGGGGCTGTCCGCCCCGCCGGCGTGGAAGCGCGCGCCGCGGATCTCGTTTTCCAGAAGCTCCGTGCGGGCGTCGTCGGGGACGAACTCCCAGACATCGAGGCTGACGTGGCCCGAGCAGGCGAGCGGGCGGCCGATCTCGCCCGCCTCGAGGACGAGCACCGACCAGCCCCGCTCGGCCGCCGAGCGCGCAAAGCGCGATCCGGCGGGCCCCGCGCCGACAACCACGGCGTCGTACATACCACCCGTTCGGCGAGGGAGGGGCAAGTATCCACCGCTACGGGGACCGGAAGCGACGGATGGGCGTCGGGCAAATCCCGGGACGCGCTCGGGGACGATCCGGCCGCCAGGCCAAACAGTTAGGGGTGCGCCGCCGGAGTACCACCGTATGAAGGACCCGGTGGAGGCAGGCAGCGACGACGAGGACCTCTACGACATCGCCTCGTGGGAACCGCGGACGGCGCTCGACCGGCTCGCGATCCGGACACACCGGGGGGTCGTCCGGGCGGGACGCCGATTCCTCGTCGCGCTCGGGGTGTTCATCCTGCTCGTCATCCTCGCGGTGAGCGGGGCGGGGGGGCTCATCATCGACGATCCGTTCGTCCTCGCGTTGGCGGCGCTGTCGGTCATCCCCGCCGGCCTCCTAGCGCTGTACATCTACCGGGCCGACATCACGACGAAGGAGCCGCCGTCGCTGCTCGTCGTCACGTTCATTCTCTCGGTCCTGTTCGCCGGCTTCGCGGCGGTCATAAACACCGTGTTCGGCTTCCTGCAGCTGTTTCCGCTCGTCGGCCTGATCCTGTTTTTCTACCTCGTCGTCGGCCCGGTCGAGGAGTCGGTGAAGCTGCTCGCCGTCTGGCTGTACCCCTACCGCGACTCGCGGTTCGACTCCGTCGTCGACGGCGCGGTGTACGGGGCGGTCGCGGGGCTCGGCTTCGCGGCGATCGAGAACGTCCTCTACATCACCCAGAACCTGCAGACGCCGGCGTCGATCCTCGTCTCGCAGGGTGTCGGGGCGGTCGGCGGGGTCACGGACACCCTGGAAGCCGGGGGGCAGATCACCGCGGTCCGGGGGCTCGCCGGGCCGGGGCACGTCGTCTACTCGGCCTTCGCGGGCTACTACCTCGGGTTGGCGAAGTTCAACCCGGAGAACGCCGGGCCGATCGTCGCGAAGGGGCTCCTGATCGCGGCGTTCATCCACGCGACGTACAACACGCTTGTCGGGCTGGTGCCGGGGATCGTCAGCCTGCTCGTCCCGGGTGTGCCGATCCTGCTTCTGTTCTTGGGGTTCGTGCTCGTCTACCAGGGCGTCTTCTTTTATATCCTCTACCGGAAGCTCAAGCGCTACGAAGCGGCCTACGAACGGAGCGGGGCCGTCGGACGGGCGGCCGAGGACCTCGACCCGGAGCCGACGGAGTTCGACGCCGAAACTCGGTAAATCGGCGGCTGTGGGGGCGCGGAAAGCCGCTACTGGAACTTCACGCCGAGGTCGTGGAGGCCGTCGTTGTCCATCGCGAGGTTGATCAAAAGCGGCGTTATCGACTCCACCTCGGCGGCGTTGCCGAGCCCGCCGGCGTCGAGCGCCCGGAGGCCGTCGATCTCGGCGGCGAGTCGGGTCACGGTCGCCGTTGCGTCCGCGTCGTCGCCGAAGACGAGCGTGTCCCAATCGAACGTGTGATCCAGATCCGCGAGGCCGCCCGCCGGGAGGTTGTGGAACGCCCCGACGAGGGGAACGTCGTCGGGCTTCGCGTCGTCGGCGAGGGCGGCGACGCTGCCCGCGCCGGGTCGGTTGTAGTGGAAGCCGTCCTCGTCCCGTTTCATCCCGACGGCAGGGGTGACGAGGATCGTCCCCGAGCCGAGCCGGTCTTCGACTTCCTCGATCGTATCGACGAGGTGGTAGGCGGGAACGGCCAACACGACGACGTCGGCGCGGTCGGCCGCCATCGCGTTGTCGAACCCTTTTATTTCAGCCGAGGCGTCGCGGTCGTCGAGTTCGGCCCCGTATTCGTCCGCCATCTCCCGGGCCTTCTCGGGGTCGCGGGAGCCCACGAGGAGTTCGTGGTCCGTGTCGCGGCCCCAACGGAGCGCGAGCCCCTCGCCGATGTCGCCGGTGCCGCCGAGTAGTGCGATTCGCATACCCCTAACTCGGGCAAGCGAGGGTTAACGGTTGCGTGACCGGATAGGGTTGCCACGAGGCGGGTC
>OBKM01000500.1_pt1 | contig 19195 bp, 21 predicted proteins | sample 1519691 | NCBI WGS metagenome assembly OBKM01 (sample SAMEA37050418, study PRJEB22526) | metagenome | biome: saline pan; feature: lake; material: water | place: Egypt | collected 2015 | depth 0.5 m | reverse complement strand
GAGCGCGGGACACAGGAGAGCGGAGCGCACGGCGAGGCCAGCGGACGCGACGACGCGGGCAACGTGCCGGCACAGTCCGAAGACGACCTCGCGACAGTCACGCGATTCCTCCTCGGTCGCGTCTTCCCCGCGCACGACACGCGAACCCTCGATATCGGCCCGGCGCTGTGCCGCGAGGCGATCGCTCGCGCCGCGGGCCCGAACGTGACGGCGGCGGACGTCGAAGAGCGACTGGCAGAGGCCGGCGAGATCGGCACGGTCGCTGCCGCCTTCGACTTCGGCGGCCAGCGCGGGCTCGCGGCGTTCGGTGACGGCCGCGACGCGCTCACCGTCGCGAGCGTGGACGCCGAGCTCCGAGAGCTGGCGGCCGCCGCGGGCGACGGCAGCGAGTCTCGAAAGCTCGACGCGCTGTTCGGGCTGTTCAACCGGTGTGAACCGGCCGAGGCGAAGCTCCTCGCGCGGCTCGTCCTCGGAGAGATGCGGCTCGGCGTCGGCGAGGGAACCGTCCGGGACGCGATCGCCGAAGCGTTCCTTACGGAACCGGGAGGAGACGGGGACCACGAGGACGACGACCCGCCGACCCGCCGCGCCAGCGACGAGGCGGTCGCGGCGGTCGAGCGCGCACTGCAGGTGACGAACGATTACGGTCGCGTCGCGGCCCTCGCCCGCGACGAGGGGCTCGCCGGGCTGCGATCGGAGGGCCTGACCGTGGGTCGTCCCGTGCAGGCGATGCTCGCGCAGGCGGGGACGGCGACCGACGCGGTCGAGGCGTTCGGTGAGGTCGCGGTCGAGACGAAGTTCGACGGCGCGCGTGTACAGGTCCACTACGTCCCGGAGTCCGCCGCCGACGGCGACCCGATCGGACCGCGGCTCTACTCCCGAAACATGGACGACGTGACCGCGGCGCTGCCGGAGATCACCGAATACGTGGCGGAGCGCGTGTCGGTACCGACCATCCTCGACGGGGAAGTGGTCGCGGTCGACGAGGCGGGCGGCCCGCTCCCGTTTCAGGAGGTACTCCGACGGTTCCGGCGCAAACACGACGTCGACCGGATGCGCGACGAGGTCGCGCTCCACCTGCACGCCTTCGACTGCCTCCACGCCGACGGTGATGACCTGCTCGACGAGCCGCTTCGAACCCGCCACGACCGCCTGCTCGACGTCCTTCCCGACGCGGCCGCGAGCGTCGACGTCACGAGCGACGCGGAGACGATCGAATCGATCGAAGCGGCAGCGCTCGACGCGGGCCACGAGGGCGTCATGTTGAAAGACCCCGAGTCGGCGTACACGCCCGGCGACCGCGGCAAAGAGTGGCTGAAACGCAAGCCCGACGTGGAGACGCTCGACGCTGTCGTGGTCGGGGCAGAGTGGGGCGAGGGGCGTCGAGCGGAGCTGTTCGGTACCTTCCTGCTCGGCGTGCGCGCCGGCGGAACCGGTGACGGATACGCGACGATCGGGAAGGTCGCGACCGGACTCACCGACGAGCAGCTCGCCGACCTGACCGAACGGTTGGAGCCGCGCGTCGTTCGCGAGTCGGGAACTGACGTCGAGTTCCGCCCGGAGCTGGTCGTCGAGGTCGGCTACGAGGAGATACAGCGCTCGCCGACGTACTCGTCCGGATACGCGCTTCGCTTCCCGCGGTTCGTCGGCGTTCGCGAGGACAAGTCGGTCGACGACGCCGACTCGGTCGAGCGGATCGCGCGGCTCGCGGGCGATCGAGAATAGGCGAGGGACGCGAAACCCGCTTCCCGTTCGGTCACCTATCCGAAACCATGCCAGGCCCGCTCGGGGACGCGACGCGACGACGACTGACCGACGCGGCCGCCGCCCGACTCGCCGGCGAGGGGTACGCGGTCAACCGACCGGAGACGCGGGCCGAACCGCCGGCCATCGCGACTCGGGGCACCGAGACGGTGGCCGTCGAGCCGCTGGCGCCGGACGACGCCACCCCGACCGTGATCGCCTCGCGGCTCGGTCACGCCCTCGACCGGGACCGGCGCGCGGCGTTCGTCGTCGGCGAGCCCGAGACGGCCGCCGCGGTCAGGGCGGTGCTCGACGGTCCGCCGCTGCTCGCCGACGAGCGACCCACGGGTCGCCGGACGTTCCACGCGGGTCCCGACCGGATCCCCGTCGCCGGCGGCGGCTACGCGTGCATCCGGTTCGACGGGCTCGGAGAGCCGGCGTTCGCGTGGCGCGAGACAGACACCCCGGTCGGTCCGGTGCCTGCGGGGTCGAACGTCGACGCCGCCGCGGTCGACCAGACGGGATCGCCGCTCGTCCCACGGCTGATCTGCGAGGTCGAGGGGCGCGCAATTGCGGTCCTCGCCGGCGTTGAGAGCCTCCGTGAGCCGCCCGACGAGGCGTTCCCGTACGCGTACCGCCGCGACCCCGAAGACAAGCAGTTCCGGGTTCGACGCGGCGACGACGGCGAGGTCGTCGAGACTGTCGGCGGGTTCGCCGCGATGCGCGACGCCGGCTACGTGCCGGTTCCGATGCCGCTCGTTCCGGAGCACGTGCTCGGCCGGGAGTTCGCGCCCGACGGTGACCCGTCGAGAGGCATCGACGACGCGTGGGAGCTGTTCCGCGCGGACGACGCCGACTCCGCTGGACGTGCCGGATCCGCGGAACTCGACGAGACAGACGGATCGGACGCGTCGGGTCGCGGCCGATAGCCACCCTCAAGACGCGCGCGTTCGGACCGTGACGCATGACGGTTCGATACGACGATTTCACCGTGGAGTGGCTCGGGTACGCGACCGCTCGGCTGGAGCCCGCGAACGGGCCGGTCGCGTACACGGACCCGGGACGGTACGGCGTCTTGGACGACTACTGGGCACGCGACGGTGACCTCGTCGTCGTCACCCACGACCACCACTACGACTCGGACGGGATCCGGTCGGTCGCGAAGGAGGACGCGACGCTCGTGATCTACGAGGCCGTCGATCCGACCGGGATCGACAGGGACGTGGAGCCGATCGCCGACCTCGCGGCCGACTACGAGGTGATCCGGGTCGACGACGAGTCGCGCGTCGACGTCGAGACGCCCGCGGGCGAGGTCACCGTCTGGTCCGTCGCCGCGTACAACGACCCCGAGGGACCGAACGCCGACGCCGACGGCTCGGTGGCTCATCCGCCAGGGTTCGGCTGCGGGTTCCTCCTCGGTCTCGGCGACCGGACCGTCTTCTGGCCGGGCGATTCCGACGCGCTCGACGGGTTCGCGGAGCTCGACGTCTCGATACTCCTCGCGAACATCGGCGGCGGCGGGATCGTCTCTGACCGCCACGCGGCCGCCGAGTTGGCCGACGCGATGGGGCCCGACCTCGTCGTGCCGATACACTACGACACCTTCGACGCGCTGGCGGCGGACGGCGAGGCCTTCGCCGGCGACGTGGCCGCGCGGTCGATACCTGTCGCCCTCGACGCTCGCTCCGCGAACCAGTAGTCCGGCGGCGGGGTCGCTTCGTCCCGTGATCGCTCGGAGATCGGCCCTATCTTCCACGGGGAACGGTTTTTACGTCCGCCGTCGTACATTCGACCATGTACGTCCGCGACGCCAAGAACCGTGACGAGGCGTGGTTACTGGACGCGATCGAGCGGTTGGGGCTCGACGACGTCGCCTTCCGGTCGCGGGACTACGTGATCGCGGTCGATCAAGAGTCGGGCGACCGCGCCGGATTCGGTCGACTCCGGCTCCATCGGGGCGGCGACGAGGAGAACGGCGAGTCCCGGATCGAACTCACCGGAATCGGCGTACTCCCGGAGTGGCGCGGGCGAGGCGTCGGGGCACACGTCGTCGAACGGCTCGTCGACACCGCGGCCGCCGACGGGTTCGAGACGGTCTACGTGCTCACCGATCAGCCCGACTACCTGACGCAGTTCGGATTCACGGAGATCGACACCGACGACCTCCCGGACGCGCTGTCGGACCGGCTCGACGAGAAGCGCGAGTTCCTCGGCGGCGGCGTGGTCGGGCTCGAACTCGCGACCGACGAGTTCGAGATGGCTGACCGGTTCCGGGAGGCGTTCAAAAACGCCGAACCCGCCGACGCCGGCAAGTCGGACGCGACGGAGTCGCCGGAGGATTTCGGCATCGACCCCGACACGGCGACGTACAAGTACGACACCGGTCGGTGAGGCGGGACCCGGATAGTTAACCGCTGGCCGGCCGACCGACCGGTATGGATCCGCTGATAACGGCCGCCCGCGACGCGCTCGACGACGCCCACGTTCCGTACTCCGAGTACCGCGTCGGTGCCGCGCTCCGGACCGCCGACGGGACGGTGTACACCGGCTGTAACATCGAGAACGCCAACTACTCCAACAGCCTCCACGCCGAGGAGGTCGCCGTCGCGGAGGCGGTGAAGAACGGCCACCGCGAGTTCGACCGGCTCGCAGTGACCTCCGGCGTCCGCGACGGCGTCACGCCCTGCGGCATGTGCCGGCAGACGTTGGCCGAGTTCGCCGACGGCGACCTCCCGGTGGTCTGTGACGAGGGGGGCGGGGAGACGAGCGAGTACACCCTCGGCCAGCTGTTACCGAACACGATAAACGAGGGGACGCTGGACGACGCCCGAGACGCCTGAAACGGAGCGGCAGAGAACGCCCGAGACGCCTGAAACGGGGGGCAGAGAACGCCCGAGACGGGACGCGAGTCTCGGGAGCTCCCGAACGGAACTACTTTTAAATGAGTGGCCGAAGGGCGAGGATATGACCGACGAGAGCAACCGGAGCGAAGATCCCAACGACGACGTCGGGTACCACGTCGAGGTCGGCCCGGAGGACGTGGCCGACGCCGTGCTCCTCCCCGGGAACCCCGAGCGCGTCGACAAGATCACCGCCCTCTGGGACGACCACGAGGAACGGGCGTCTCACCGCGAGTACCGCACAGCGACCGGGACCTACGACGGCACGCCGATATCGGTGACCTCGACCGGTATCGGCTCGCCGTCCGCGGCCATCGCCGTCGAGGAGCTGGCCCGCGTCGGCGTCGACACGTTCATTCGGGTTGGCTCCTGCGGCGCGATCCAGCCGGAGATGGACGTCGGTGACCTCGTGATCACGACCGGCGCGGTCCGGCAGGAGGGCACCAGCGACGAGTACGTCCGCGAGGACTACCCGGCCGCGGCGGACAGCGAGGTCGTCTCCGCGCTCGTTGCCGCCGCCGAACGGCTCGGACACGACTACCACACCGGCGTCACGATGAGCTCCGACTCCTTTTACGCCGGCCAGGGCCGTCCCGGCTTCGAGGGGTTCGAGGCGGCCGGCGCCGACGAGCTGGTCCGAGCGTTACAGGACGCCAACGTGAAGAACATCGAGATGGAGGCGTCGGCGATTCTCACCGTCGCGAGCGTCTACGGGCTCCGCGCCGGGGCGGTCTGCTCCGTCTACGCGAACCGCGTCACAGGTGAGTTCCGGACCGAGGGCGAGTCGCTGGCGGCCGAGACGGCGAGTCTCGCGGTGAAGCTCCTCGCCCGGATGGACGAGGTGAAACGCGAGGCGGGCGCGGACAGGTGGCACGCCGGGCTCTCGCTGTAGGCGTCGGACGCTCACTGGAGGCGCTGGCCGTCCTGTCGGGCGATCCGGCGGGGTGGTCGACACCGCCGCTGTGAGCCGCGTTCCAAAGCGACTTTATCCGCAGCCTGCCGACTCACTTCTATGACTTCACAGATCGTCGTCGTCGGCTCCGGCTACGCCGGTGCAGGTGCGGTGAAAGCGTTCGAAGACGAGATCGGCGACGGGGAGGCCGAACTCACGTGGGTCTCGGAACACGACTATCACCTGGTGCTTCACGAAGTCCACCGCGCCATCCGCAACCCCGCGGTCGCCGACAAGATCACCATCCCGGTCGACGAGATCAAGTCCCGCGAGACCGAGTTCGTGCAGGGACGCGTCGTCGACGTCGACACCGACGACAGAGTCGTCGAGACGGACGACGGGACGACGGTCGACTACGACTACCTCCTCCTCGCGGTCGGCTCGACGACCGCCTTCTTCGGCATCGAGGGGCTCGAGGAGAACGCCCACCAGCTGAAGGGGCTCGACGACGCCAAGGCGATTCACGAGGACGTCCGCTCGGCCGCGGCCGAGGCGACGCGGTCGGATCCCGTCGAGGTCATCGTCGGCGGCGCCGGCCTCTCCGGCATCCAGACCGCCGGTGAGGTCGCCGAGTACCGCGACAAACACCGCGCGCCGATAGAGATCACCCTCGTCGAGGGGCTCGACGAGGTGTTCCCCGGCAACGATCCGCAGCTCCAGGGTGCGCTCCGCCAGCGGCTCGAAGACGCCGACGTCGAGATCCGCACCGGCGACTTCATTTCGAAGGCCGACGAGGAGGCCGTCTACCTCGGCGGCGGCGAAGACACGGAACCGGAGGTGCTCACCTACGACGTACTCGTCTGGACCGGCGGGATCACGGGCCACGACGAGGTCGCAGCGATGGAGATCGAGAAGGACGAGCGCTCGAACCGCGTTCACGCCGCCTCCGACTTCACGACGAGCGACGACCGCGTCTTCGCCATCGGCGACACTGCACTCGTCGATCAGGGCGACGACGACGTGGCGCCGCCGACCGCTCAGGCCGCCTGGCAGGCCGCCGAGGTCGCCGGCGAGAACCTCGCTCGGGCCGCCCGCGGCGCACCCCTCCAGTCGTGGGAACACAAAGACAAGGGGACCGTCATCTCGGTCGGCGAGGAGGCGGTCGCACACGACGTGATGGGGATGCCGATCGAGACGTTCGGCGGCACCCCGGCGAAGCTCCTGAAGAAGTCGATCGCGGTCCGCTGGATCGCCAAGGTCTCCTCGGCGGGCCGCGGCGTGAGCGCGTTCGGCGACATGTGAGCGCGTTCGGCGACGTGTGAGGACAGTCGAAAAGTAATTCGAGACGAACGTGACCACGGAGGCGACAAGAACCGGGTCGTCCGGCGGGCGGGATACTCGATCGGCGGCCGACGGGTGTACGGTATCTATATGTGACGACGCTCCGATTCGATCAGCGACTGGCGACTAGTGTTCGGCCGGCTCGTCGGGCGCGCGCATGTTGTCGATGCGGAGGATGAGGATGTTGGCGGTGTCGTCTTTGCCGTCGACGGTGCCGTCGATGACGAGCTTCGAGAGCGGCGTCGGGCCGACGGTGACGGAGTCTCCCTCGTGGAACTGCTTGACGGACCCCTGTACGTGGATCTCGGCGCGGCAGAGCTCGGGGTGATGGACGCTCGAGAGGTCGATCCCGTCCACGTTGGCACCGGGGACTTCCTCGCCGTCGTGGAACAGCGGGACGTTCGCGGGCTCGTCCATCCGCTGGATGTCGAGCGCCTCGTACGCGTTCGAGGTGGGTTTGTACCCGCCTTTCGGACCGGGGACGCCCTCGACAAGCTGGAGCGCCTTCAGGCTCTGCATCTGATTGCGGATCGTGCCGGGGTTGCGGTCGACCTCTTCGGCGATCGCTTCGCCTTTGACGGCGTCTTCTTGTTCCCCGTAGAGGTTTATCAGGGCCGTGAGGATGCTTTTCTGGCTCGACGTGAGTTCGATGGATGACATAGGCCAGATTACAGGGCGGTCCCGCTTAAATGCGATGGAAGGAGTTTATAAACGATCGTGATAGACGCCGCCGTTGGGCGGTGTTAGTCGGTACGGAGGCTCCGGAACCGAAGGTAGGCGACCGGGCTGAAGAGCGCGATGATCACGCCGAGGAGGATGAAGATGTACCCGAACTCGGCGGTGAAAAGCGAGAGTCCGGCCCCCAGGAGCCCGACGATCGCGCCGGTGAACGCGACGGCTATCATGGCGCCGACCGGCTCGATATCGGCGGGGTCGAGGTCGCGTCCGGAGCCGCTCATACACGCTGTTCGACTCGCGCACGAAAGTGGTGTTCGGTTCGACTCGGCCGGGCCGGGCGACGACCGCACGCGGGTTTCGCTCGGATCCTCACGGTCGATCCCAGCCATTCAAGCGTCGGCGCACCCCTGCCCTCGGTATGACCACAGTCAGGATCATCGGCGCGCCGACGGACTACGGCGCGAACCGACGCGGCGTCGACATGGGACCGTCGGCGATCCGGTACGGCGGGCTCGCTGACCAGCTTGCCGGCGCCGGCGTCGAGACGTTCGACGCCGGCGACCTCACCGTTCCCCGCGCCGAGGAGCGCGATCCGGACGCCGACGCGCCGACCGGCGGGAACGCGAAGTTCCTCCGCGAGACCGCCGACGTCTGTCGCCGGCTCGCAGACGAAGTGAGCGGGACGCTCGCAGAGGGGTCGATACCGCTCGCGCTCGGCGGCGATCACTCCATCGCCATCGGATCGCTCGTCGGGTCGGCCCGCGACGCGGAGATCGGTGCGGTGTGGTTCGACGCCCACGCCGACCTCAACACCCCGTCGACCACGCCGTCCGGGAATGTCCACGGGATGCCGCTGGCGGCCGCGCTCGGACTCGACGAGTTCGCCGACACCGAGTGGGCGAACGCGCCCGGACTCGCTCCCGAAAACGTCGCGCTCGTCGGGCTCCGGTCGGTCGACGAGAGCGAGATCGACGTGATCCGCGATAACGGCTTCGCGGCGTACACGATGTCCGACATCGACGAGCGCGGGATCACGGACGTGACCGAAGCGGCGATGGCCGCGGCGTCGGCCGGCGTCGACGGCGTCCACGTCAGTCTCGATCTCGACTGGCTCGATCCGAAGGAGGCGCCCGGGGTCGGGACGCCGGTCCGCGGCGGCGTCACCTATCGGGAGGCCCACAGCGCGATGGAGATCGTCGACGAGGCCGACTGCCTCCGGTCGATGGAGCTCGTCGAGGTGAACCCGACGCTCGATCGCAACAACGAGACCGCGGCGCTCGCGACGGAACTCGCCGCGAGTGCGTTCGGGAAGCGGGTGCTGTGAGCGACGAACGGGCTCCGCTCACTCGTCTCGATCGAGCCGCTCGACGATCTGCTGGAGGTCGGCCTCCCGTTCGATCTCGCGTTTGATCCCTTCGCGCCGGCGCACGGCCGCGGAGTCGGCGTCGTACGCGCGAACGAACTCGACACGCGTGTGTTCGTCGAACGCGTGCCGGATCGCGAAGTAGCCGTCCGGAACGATCGTGCCGCACACCTGACACTCGTGGCGCTGGTGATCGTTCGTCTGGTGGACGATCGCCGATTCCACGTCGTCGAAGGCGGCGTCGCAGCCGTCGATTCCGCACGTCCAGCGGGGCATGTTCCGTGCTCCTCTCCGGGAGGGATTAACGGTTTCCCCCGCCGTCGAACGATACGCCTTTGCTCGGGGGCATACACCTACCGGTCGTGACTCGATCGAGAACGCGCGTCGACGCCCACGTGAAAGTGCTCGACGACGACGTCGTCGCCCGTGCGAAGCGGCGAGGGATCGACGCGCTCGTGTACGCGCCGCATTTCACCCGACTCCCGACGATCCGCCGCCGCGCGGCCGACCACTCGGACGAGGACCTGACCGTCGTGCCGGCGCGCGAGGTGTTCACCGGAGACTGGGGGAACCGCCGACACCTCCTCGCGCTCGGCCTCTCGGAGCCGGTCCCGGACTTCATCACCTTCGAGGCGGCGATGGCCGAGTTCGATCGACAAGACGCCGCTGTGCTCGTCCCGCATCCCGGCTTCGCGACGGTCTCGCTCACGCGGCCGGAGATCGCGGCGCACGCGGATCGGCTCGACGCCGTCGAGACGTACAACGCGAAGCTACTCCCGCACCAGAACGCTCGGATGCGCCGGATCGCGGAACGGACCGAGAAGCTCGGGTTCGGGTCGTCGTACGCGCACCTCCGCGGGACGGTCGGCGAGGCGTGGACCGAGTTCGACGGTGCCCTCGACGGCGTCGACGACGTCGTCGACGCCTTCCGCGAGCGACGGTCCAGAACGGTGGTCCACCGCGGCGGACTGGGCCACCGGCTCCGCGGGCTCGTGGAGTTCGCCCACCTCGGCTACGAGAACACGTGGGCGAAGGCAGACCGCCTCTTCCTCTCCGGCGACGAGCCGACGCTGCCGACGAACGTCGCCTACGAGGGCCGGTTCGACGAGGTGAGCGTCTACGCGGGCGGATTGTCGGATTACCGGCCGAAGTGAGCTGCCGCCTGCGGAGGCCGAGGGCGTCCGATCAGAGCCCGAATCCGGCCGCCGCCTCGGTCGCGATCCGCGTGGCCGCCGAGAGGTCGAGCGCGAGGTCGACGACATAGGTGTGAATCGCCCAGAAGACCGCGAGCTCCAGCGCGGTGATAATCACCGTGACGAGGTCGGCGTACTTGCTGCTCGTCGCGACCCCGGTGGGCATCGAGTATTCCGTGTCGGAGAGCGGGTGAAACAGCGCGATCCCGCGGCGGCTCCCGACCACGTCGAGGACGTAATGCGTTAACACGCCGATCCAGACGTACTGGAGGTTGCCGAACAGGATCGGATACGCGAGGAAAATCGCGAGCACCGGGAGGCTGTGGAGCGTCTTGCGGTGGCGACCGAAGGCGGTGTCCACGTCCGGAAACAGCGCCCCCAACACGATCGGAACGGTGATCTGGACCGTCATCTCGGCGGTGGCCATGTCGAGTCCGGGTTCGAGGATGAATCCGAGCCCGAGCGCGAGCAGCAGGGCGTTGAGCACGTGGCCGCGTTTGTTCATACGAGGCGGTCAGGTGGCCGATAGGTGAAACCACCGGATCGGGGCCGGAACTCAGGGATCACTGCGACGACGAGGCGCGTCCGCCACGCGTCGAAAGAGCCACGGATCCCCCCGCCTTCGCGTCGGTATGGAGTACGAGGAGCCGAAGTTCTTCCACGTCATGGAGTACGCGGCGGCGGCCGACGGCGACGTCATCGACATGGTGAGCGGCAACCCAGACTGGGAGCCGCCGGCGGCGCTCCGCGAGGCGCTTCACGAGTACGCCGACCGTTCGTCCGACGCGTTCCAGTACCCCCCGAGCGAGGGGCTCCGAGAGCTCCGGGAGGCGATCGCCGCGCGGCGAAACGTCGACCCGGACCGCGTCGTCGTTACCAACGGGACGGGGGAGGCGAACTACCTCGCGATGGCGCGGGCGTTCGAGCGCGACGCGGGCGAGGAGGCGCTGCTGATGGACCCCGTCTATCCGTACTACCCCGGGAAAGTGAGCATGCTCGGCGGCGAGACGACGCTCGTCCCAACCGACCGCGACGGGGGGCTCGACGTCGGGGCGGTCCGCGAGGCGGCAAGCGACGACACCGCACTCATCGTGCTCAACACGCCGAACAACCCGACCGGCGCGGTCTACGATCTCGACGCGATCCGAGAGGTAGTCGCGATCGCGGAGGCGGTCGACGCCCTCGTCGTGGTCGACGAGGTGTACGACCACTTCGATCTGACGGGGTCGTTCGAGTCTGCGCTGACGCTCGACTCGGATCGGGTGATCGTCACGAGCGGGTTCTCGAAGTCGATGGCGATCACGGGGTTCCGGGTCGGTTACGGGTTGTTTCCCGACGAACACGTCTTTCAGGCGAAGGCGCGACACATGCTCGTGAACGTCGCCGGTGCCCGGCCGTCGCAGTACGCGGTCCACCACGCCATCGAAGCGACGCCACCGGACTACTACGCGTCGGCCCGCGACCTGCTCGCCGACCGCGTCGACGCGTTCACCGAGGCGCTCGACGCCGCGGGCGCGGAGTACACCCGACCCGAGGGAGCGTTCTACGTGCTCGCGCGGTTCGACGGCTTCCCCGGAACGATGGCGAACGTGAAGCGACTGATCGACGAGGCGGGCGTCGCGGGGATGCCGGGCGACGCGTTCGGCACCGCCCGGAGCGACTGGATACGGTTCGCGCTGGTGACCCCCCGAGCCGTCGAGGCCGCCGAGCGACTCGCGGAGCACTTCGGCGACCGATGAGCGAAGCCCGGATCCTCGACTACTTCAACCGGAGCCCCTACCGCGACTTGCTCGACATCGCGGTGACCGAGGCCGCGGACGGATACGCCGAGGGGACGCTGGCGTTCGGCGAGAAACACTCCTCGAACCGGCAGCGGGCGATCGCACAGGGGGGCGCCGTCTTCTCGTTGGCCGACAGCGTCGCCGGGGCGGCGGCGACCTCGCTGGTCGGGTTCCCGACGCCGACGATCGACTTCCGGATCGACTACCTCGCGCCCGCGACCCGCGACCTCGCCGCGACCGCCGAGGTGGTTCGCGAGGGCGGTGAGACCGCCGTCGTCGACGTCGACATCGTCGACGCCGACGGCCGAGAGATCGCCGCCGGCAGAGGTGTATACAAAACGAGCGACCTCCCGGACGACGCGCCGTGGGATATCGAGCAGGGCAGGTGAGAACCGCGATCGGCAGGGCAGGTGAGAACCGCGATCGGCAGGGCAGGTGAGAACCGCGATCGGCCCGCGTCTCCGAGTGGCCGAGAGAAAAAGACCGGCTCACTCGGCGAGGCGCGGAGCCGCGCTGCCGCCGAGCAGTCCGAGAACGCGCCGTCGGTTCGGTCTGTCCACTTCCGTTTTGCTGTTCGAATCCAGCAAATGACAGCACTCAGATGGGGGCTGCAAAAATCTCCGTAGGTTTTGATATCGATTAGTTCTGGGAAAGTTGCATTGCCTCGGCCGAAACGACTCGCCGACCGGCACGCCGTGCGGGAACCCCATGACGCCGACACGAAAGCTTGAAACGCCGCTCGCCCGACCTCACGGGTATGGAACTGCGGGTCATCGAGAAAACCGACACGGAACTCCACATCGAGATCGCCGGCGAGGATCACACGTTCATGAACGTGCTGAAGGGCGCGCTCCTCGAGGCGGACGACGTCGCGGCCGCGACGTACGACATGAACCCCGAGCAGTCGGGCGGCCAGACGGAGCCGGTGTTGACGGTGAAAGCCGAGTCCGGCGACCCGCTCGACGTGCTCGCGGACGCCGCCGGATCGATCTCTGACCGGACGAGCGCGCTTCGCGACGCCGTCGAAGCGGCCTGAACGGTCACGTATTTTCGACTCGTCCGGTGTTCCGGCCGGCCGAAACGCCGCCGCGCTCTCCGAACACCCGTTCTGAACTCCCCCGTCCCCTGAGTCGCTCGCTCCCGACCCGGAGTCGCTCGCTTCCGATCCGGGCCGAGCCGACCGAACGAGGGGCATACCTAAGTACCGAGTCTCGAAAAGGGGCGGTATGCCACCGAGCGTACTCATGCTGGGATGGGGGTATCCACCGAACATCACCGGTGGCCTCGACGTCCACGTCGGCGAACTGTTCTCCGGACTCCGCGACGACCTCGGGGTGGACGCCACCCTCGTGTTGCCCGCGGAGTTCGCGCCCGACGGCGAGCCGGGGCTCGAACCTGTCGAGACGGGGGAAGGCGACGTCGTGGACCGGGTCGATCGCCTCAGCGACCGCTTCGGCGAGCTCGCTCCCGACCACGACGTGATCCACACCCACGACTGGTTCGGGTACGGTCCGGGACGACAGGCCGCCCGCGCGTCGGACGCGACGTGGGTCTCGTCGTTCCACTCGCTGGCGAGCGACCGCAACATCGACCCGCCCAAGCGGGAGGTCGAGACGGAGCGCCGGCTCGCGAACGCCGCCGACACGAACATCGCCGTCAGCGAAATCACTCGCGGAAACATCCGGGAGCTGTACGACGCCGACTCCCGGGTCGTGTACAACGGGTTCTCGACGCCCGAGTTCTCCGGGAAAGACGTCCGTGCGGATCTCGGCATCGACGGCGAGATGCTGTTTTTCGTCGGTCGACACACCGACCAGAAGGGGATCTCACACCTCCTGTACGCGATGAAGAAGCTCCGCGGTCGCGACGTGACGCTGGTCGTCGGCGGCTCGGGCCACCAGACCGACCAGCTGAAGCGGTTCACAGAGCTGGCCGGCATCGAAGACCGCGTCGAGTTCGTCGGCTACGTTCCGGAGTCGGAGCTCGGCGACTACTACGCCGCCGCCGACGCGTTCGTCTCGCCGTCCTTCTCGGAGCCGTTCGGTATCACGATCACGGAGGCGTTAGAGGCCGGCACGCAGGTCGTCGCCACGCCGGCAGGCGTGAGGGAAGTGCTCCCCGACGGCTGTCTCGTCGAAGTCGAGACGGACTCGGAGTCGATCGTCGACGGACTGTACACCGCGCTCAACCGCGAGACCCCGCCGGAGTACGAGCGTCGCGAGTGGTCCGCGGTGGCGGAGGACACGCTCGCGGTGTACGAAGACGTCGTCTGAACGGCCCTCTCACTCTGCCTCGTCGGCTTCGGCCCTCTCACTCTGCCTCGTCGGCTTCGGCCCTCTCACTCTGCTTCGCCGCGATACACGTCGAACTCGGTCGTGGGTTCGGGGTGCGTGATTCGGAACCCGTCGGCGGTCTCGATGATACCGCGCGTGCTTCCGGACCCGCCCCGGTACGGGCTCCCGTCGCCGTCGACGCCGCCCGATCCCTGATACGGCGAGGTGTACGGGGTCGCGGAGACCGGTTCGTCGAAGCCCGACGGCGGGAGATAGATCCGCTCGCCGCTCTCGGACCGCACGACGACGGCGACGTCTCGGGTTCCGACAACGTCGATGACGGTTCGCTCTTCCGTGACCCGCGCGTCGACATTGATCTCGTCCATACCACGCGTTGCGGACGGCGACGGTTTAGCACTACCGGCCGTCCATGGTCGTCGGGAGCGGGACGGAGCCGCGCGTTCGGTCGCTCGCCGCTCGCGGGGCGGTGGTGAATCCTTTTGTGCGGTCGCGTCGAATCCGATACCGATGAACGTAGACAGCCATGCCGAGGATCTCGCCTCCGATCTCGGCGTCGACAAAGAGGAGGTCAAAGCCGACTTGGAGAATCTGTTGGAGTACAGCGTTCCGATAGACGAGGCGAAACAGAGCGTCCGTCGGAAGCACGGCGGGGGAAGCGGCGGCTCCGCGCCGACGCCCGACGCGGTCGACGTCGGCGAGATCACCACCGACAACGACGGCGTGACCGTCACCGTTCGCGTACTCACACAGGGGACCCGGACGATCCGCTATCAGGGCGACGACCTGACGATCCGGGAGGGCGAGGTCGCCGACGAGACGGGAACGATCTCGTACACCGCGTGGCAGGACTTCGGCTTCGAGCCGGGCGACTCGCTGACGATCGGTAACGCCGGCGTCCGCGAGTGGGAGGGCGAGCCGGAGCTCAACCTCAACGACTCGACCACCGTCGCGATCGCCGACGAACCCGTCGAGGTCGACCACGAGATCGGCGGCGACCGGAACCTCGTCGACATCGCCGCGGGCGACCGCGGACGCAACGTCGAGGTCCGGGTACTGGAGGTCGACGAGAAGACGATCTCGGGTCGCGACGGCGAGACGGAGATCTTGGAGGGCGTCGTCGGCGACGCGACCGCGAAGCTCCCATTCACGGACTGGCAGCCGCGACCGGAGCTGGAGTCGGGGGAAGATCTCCGGATCGAGGACGTGTACGTCCGGGAGTTCCGGGGTGTTCCGTCGCTGAACCTCACCGAGTTCTCGACGGTGACCCCGCTTCCGGACCCGATCTCCGTCGCCGAGGACGCACCGCGGCTCTCGATCGCCGAGGCGATCGGCTCCGGCGGGATGTTCGACGTCGAAGTCGTCGGGAACGTGTTGGAGATCCGGGACGGATCGGGGCTCATCGAGCGTTGCCCGGAGTGCGGCCGCGTCGTTCAGAACGGTCAGTGCCGAAGCCACGGGGACGTCGACGGCGAGGACGACCTCCGCGTGAAGGCGATCCTCGACGACGGCACCGACACGGTCACCGTCGTCTTGGACGACGAGCTGACCGCCGCGGTGTACGGCGGCGGGCTCGACGACGCGCTCGCGGCCGCGAAGGACGCGATGGACAAGGCGGTCGTCGCCGACGCCATTGCCGACTCGCTCGTGGGTCGCGCGTACCGCGTCCGCGGGAACCTCTCGGTCGACGACTACGGCGCGAACCTCGACGCGGACGAGTTCGAACTCGCCGACGACGATCCGGCCGACGCCGCTCGCGCCGCGCTCGCGGAGGTGAGCCGATGAGCGACGACGGACCTGGTGCGCGCGAGGTCGCTCACCGCGTGTTCGCCGCCGAGTTCGACGACGCCTCGCTGTCGTACTCCGAGAGCGACGAGGAACGCGCCCCGAACTACGTGGTCACGCCCACCGGCGCGCGCGTGAACCGGCTGTTCGCCGTGGGCGTCCTCACCGAGGTCGAGCGCGTGAACGACGAGACCCGCCGCGGGCGCGTGGTCGACCCCTCCGGAGCGTTCGTCACCTACGCCGGCCAGTACCAGCCGGAGGCACAGACGTTCCTTGAGCGCGCCGAACCCCCAGCGTTCGTCGCGCTCACGGGGAAGGCGCGGACGTTCGAGCCGGAGGACTCCGACCGCGTGTTCACCTCCGTGCGCCCCGAGAGCCTCAGCGAGGTCGACGCCGACACCCGTGACCGCTGGGTCGTCTCCGCCGCGAGAGCGACGCTCGACCGCCTCGCGGTGTTCGCGCTCGCGCTCGACGCCGACCTGCGGGGCGAGGAGCTCCGCGCGGCCCTCGAAGCCGGCGGCGCACCGGCTTCGCTCGCGGCCGGGATCCCGAAGGCGATCGACCACTACGACACCTCGACAGCCTACGTCGAGGCCGTCAGACGGCTCGCGGTCGACGCCCTCGAACTGATCGCCGGAGAGCGCGACGAGGTGCGCGCACCCGATTTCGCCCCCGACGCAGGCGGTGACGCGTCCGTCGGACCGCTGCCGGAACCCGACGTGACGATCGAAGCGCCTGCGGCCGTCGGCGACACAGAAGTCCCGGACGCCTCACCCGACGCGGGAGTCCCGGACGATTCAGCCGACACAGAAGTCCCGGACGCCTCACCCGACGCGGACGCCTCACCCGAACAAGACTCCGTCGAATCCGTCGTTACCGGCGGGCCCACCGAGACCGATTCGGTCACCGACGAGAAGCCAGCGACCGGAGGCGTCGGTACCGACGGCGACTCGGAACCAGACGCCACGTCCGTCGGCGACGGATCGACCGGACCCCGCGACAGCGGCGGTCTCGGCGACTTCGAACCGGGGTCGGAGGACGCCTCCGGAGACGCGTCGAAGCCGGTTGACGCAGACGCTGAACCCGACCTCGCTGCTGACGAGCCTGCGGCCGACTCCGGCACCGACGACATGTACCAGCTCGACGACGAGGAGCGGGAGGAGATCGAATCGGAGTTCGGAACCGACTTCTCGACCGGTAGCGAGGTCGACGAGCCGGGCGAGGCGGACATCGACGTGCCGGACCCAGAAGAGCTCGCCGAGGCGCCGGATCCCGAAGCCGACGCGCCCGGGGCCGTCGCCGACGACGCGTCGGAACCGGCCGCCGCGGACGCACCGTCGGCCGACGAGGGATCGACCGACGACGGCGAACCGGCCCCCGAATCTGACGACGAGTCACCGGCTACCGACGTCGACCTCGAAACCGCGGCCGTCGACGCCATGGCGGCGCTCGACGACGGGGACGGCGCCGACAGGGAGGCCGTCGTCTCGGCGGTCGTCGACGATCACGGTGTCGACGCCGACGCGGTCGAGGACGCCATCCAAGACGCGCTGATGAGCGGGAAGTGTTACGAGCCGGGCGAGGGCGTACTCAAACCGATCTAATGGTCTCGGAGCCGGGCGTCGCCGTCGAGCCGGTCGTCGGCGAGCCGGCGGCCGTCGCGGAGCTCGCTCCCGGCGGCGAGCGGGCGCTTCTCGTCGCGGACGTCCACGCCGGCATCGAGGTCGGGCTCCGCTACGAGCGCGGCGTCGAACTCGACAGCCGCGCGGCCGAACGCCGGGAGCACCTCTGCGCGCTGATCGCCGAGACCGACGCGGACCGACTGGTCGTGCTCGGCGACCTCGCACACCGGATCGGCGCCCCGGAGGGCGACGAACAGGAGGAGCTGGAAACGCTGATCCGTGCGGTCACCGACCGCGTCCCGCTGACGCTCGTCGAGGGGAACCACGACGCGGGCGTCACGGAGGCCGTTCCGGACGCCGTCGACGTGATCGGTCCGGCCGGCGGGATACTCGGGAGCGATCGGTCCGGCTCCGACGACGGCCGAACCGGCGGTGTCGGCGTCCTCCACGGTCACACGTGGCCAGCCCCCGATCTGCTCGCGGCCGACGTGGTGTGTATGGGTCACGAACATCCGCAAGTCAGACTGGAAGACCCGGTCGGCGGCTCGCGCGTCGAACGCGCGTGGCTCCGCGGGACGGTCGATCCACGAGCGTTCTGTGACCCCGCTCGGCCGACCGACGACGGTCGAGACGGAAGCGCGGTTCCAGCCGACGAACCGCCCGAACTCGTCGTCTTCCCCGCGTTCAACGAGCGGTCGGGCGGAACGTGGATCAACGTCGACGGGCAGTCGTTTCTCGCCCCGTTCCTCCCCGACGCGCTCCCGGCCGGCGACGCGTACCTGCTCGACGGGACGCGGCTCGGAAACTACCGGCGGGTGTGATCGGCTCGACTCCGGCCTCGAGAGCTCACTCGTCGACCGGTCGGAATCGGAAGCCGTCCCACGCCTGACTCGCCGGTTCGCGAATTCCGGCACCCGGCTCGCGGAGCTCGTCGGCGTAAACCGGTTCGACCCGGTCGCCGATGGCGACGTCGAACTGGTCGCCCGACTCGCCGTCGGCCTCGGCCACCTGTCCGAGCGCGCGGACCGGCGGCCCGTCGTACTCGTCGCCGAGGTCGAACGCGACGATCGCGAGCGTGTTCGGCTCCCGCACTCCCGGCGGCGTCGCCGTCGAGGTCGTCCAGGTGACGACTCGCCCCTCGCGCTCACGGAGGTCGACAGTCCCGACGCGTTCGGTGCCGTCCGGCCCAACCGGGTGCGGCGGATACGACACCGCCCCGCTCGCGTACTCGGCTGCCTCGAAGGTTGGTCCGTCTCCGTCCGCTCCCGTCTCGGAGTCGTGGTCGCTCATTGGGTGCCCTCCAGAATGGTCGTGGTCACGCAGTTACCGAAGCCGCCGACGTTACAGGCGAGGCCGGTGTCGGCCTCGACCTGCCGCGGGCCGGCGTCGCCGATGACCTGTTTGAATATCTCGTACACCTGTGCGACGCCGCTGGCCCCCAAGGGGTGCCCCTTCGATTTGAGCCCGCCCGAGGTGTTAATCGGGAGGTCGCCGTCGCGGTCGGTGACGCCCTCCTCGACGGCCTTCCACCCCTTACCCTTCTCGAAGAAGCCGAGGTCTTCGCTCTGGAGGAACTCGAGGATAGTGAACATGTCGTGGAGCTCCG
>OBKM01000499.1_pt1 | contig 19205 bp, 18 predicted proteins | sample 1519691 | NCBI WGS metagenome assembly OBKM01 (sample SAMEA37050418, study PRJEB22526) | metagenome | biome: saline pan; feature: lake; material: water | place: Egypt | collected 2015 | depth 0.5 m | reverse complement strand
CCCATGTCAGCCCCATCTCGTCTTTGTAGTCTTTCAGGAACTCGAAGTCCTCCTGCGGGAGTTCGATGTTCACATTAGTCGAATCGCCGTCAGCCATCACTTAGTAATAAATTAGTCTTAGATAAGTATTTTACGGTAAGATAGAACTCCTGAATATGTCCGAATACTACTAAATGCTACTGAATTTGGGAACAGTTACGAACCCTCGCGGCTACTCCGCACCCGGCACCTCGTCGCCGGAGCCGATGCGCTCGGCGACGATCACCGCGACCTGGTCGTGTACGCGAGTCACGTCAACGACCGCGAAGCCGACATCCGTGAACGCCTCCACGAGCGTACCGACGGTTGCCGGGTCGTCCACCTCCGGACTGTAGAACGGCTCCGACGGGTTCGGCTCCTCGAAAAACGCCACGTCGCCGAGCACGATCCGGCGGGCTCCCGTGTCGGCCATCACGCGAATCGCCGCACGCTTCTCGTCGTCAGCGAGGTGGTGTAACGCAAAGTTCGAGGTGACGATGTCGACCTCGGTCCCGGGATCGACGTTCGGGTCGCGAAACTCGCCGTACGCGAACTCGACGTTCTCGACGCCGGCGTCCGCGGCCTTTCGTCGTCCCTCTTCCATCATCCCCTCGCTGATGTCGCGTCCGATCACGCGGGCCGCCGCGGGAGCGAGCGCGAGAGCGATCGCACCCGTGCCGGTTCCCAGATCGAGGACGACGTCGTCCGAGTCCGGGTCGGCGTGCTCGATCACGAGTTCGGCACACGCGCGATACTCGTCACTTTTCGACTCGTCGTACTCGGCCGCCTTCGCGGAGAATCGCTCGGCGTGCTCCTCAACGCTCCGTTTCATACCGTCCACGTCGGACCCCCGGCTGTATGAAGCTCTCGGAGCGTCGCTCCCGGTTTCGCTCGGCGATCTCGCTCCACGCCCTGATCCCTTCGCGGATCCACTCCGGATCGAACCCCGCGGTCTCGGCCACGGCGACGAGCTCCCTCGGTGCTCGAAGCTCGAGATGTGAGGCTGCGTTCGCGCTGACGACGTGGGGCGCGTCGTAGTAGGTGACGATCTCGCGGAGCTTTCGGAGCTCCGCGAGCGCCTGCACTCGCCGGCCGCCGGTCGCTCGGAGCACGGGACCGAGATCGAACTCGACGTGGACGTCGTTGTCGCGGGCGGCCTTCGCGAGCACGTGATTGAAGTCGCCGTTCCCCTCGACGGGGCGGACGAGCACGTCGACGCGGGGCTCCTCGACCGCGTACCGGTTCAGGCGGTCGTCGCCACCGACGACACAGACGATCGTGTGATCGGATCGGTGGGCCCCGACTGCCCCGCCCGCCGCGCCCGGATCGGCGGCGTCGATCTCGACCGCGTCGACGATATCGATGCCGTACTCCGCGCAGAGCGCGTCGATTATGTCGTCGTGGTCGCCGTCGCCTCCTCGGAGGTCGGCCAGCGCCTCCGGTGTCCGGACGACGATGCCGTCGTAGCCATAGCGCGCTGCGGTGCTGGCAAACCGGGCGACGGTCGTCTCGCCGTCGGGATACGCGTGGACGGCTTCGTACATGGTCGTCGTTGAGTCCGAGGGGGTTTCCTCGTTGCGCTTTCTTGCGCGACGACGAGAACTGGTGTCCTTTTGAACGCGGGGGGCTTGCATCAACGTATGACCGAGACGCTCACGCTGGCGACTCGCGGGTCGGATCTGGCACTCCGACAGGCCGAATCCGTCCGCGACGCGCTGTCGACTCGCCGTCGCGACGTCGACGTGCGCCGGGTCCAGACCCGTGGCGACCGGATCTCCGACGAGTTGATCCACAGGCTCGGACGAACCGGTGCGTTCGTTCGCGCGCTCGACGAGGAGGTGCTCTCCGGCGACGCCGACCTCGCGGTCCACTCGCTGAAAGATGTCCCAACCGAGGACGCGGGCGATCTCGTGATCTCCGGGGTTCCGGAGCGCGCGCCCGCCGGCGACGTGGTCGTGCATCCGGAGGGACTCGGGATCGAGGAGCTCCCCTCAGGAGCGGTCGTCGGAACCGGATCGCTTCGACGAACCGCACAGATCAAAGCGGAGCGACCGGATCTCGAAGTTGCGCCGCTCCGCGGCAACGTCGACACCCGGATCGAGAAGCTGCTCGCGCCCGGATTGCAGACGGAGCACGAACGCCGACTGATCGCGGCGGGAGAGCTCCAGGCGGAGGATTCGCCGGAAGATGGTGATCCCGCTGCGGGAGACGAAGCCGACGAGTCGTTCGACCGGACGGTCGAGGAGTGGTTCGACGATCTTTCGGATATCCAGCGGTCGGCGATGGAGCGCCGCGTCGAGACGGAGTACGACGCGATCGTGCTCGCGGAGGCGGGGCTCCGTCGCTCCGAGCTGTTCTACGAGGTTCCGACGACGCGGTTACAGCGCGAGGAGTTCGTTCCCGCCGCCGGGCAGGGGGCGATCGCGGTGACGGCGACCGATCCGGACGTGGTCGAGACGGTTCGATCCGCGGTCGACCACCCGCGAACCCGGATCGCGACGACGGTCGAACGAACCGTCCTCGAGACGCTCAACGGTGGCTGTATCGCACCGATCGGCGTCTCCGCGCTCGTACAGGGAGAGTACGTCCACACCCGCGTCCGCGTGCTGTCGACGGACGGAACCGAGGAGGTCGCCGACGTGCGTGACCTTCCGATCGAGTCGCACGCGCAGGCCGCCGAAGCGTTCGCCGACGAACTCGCCGACCGCGGCGCAGCGGAACTGATCGACCGCGCCCGCGAGGAGGCGGATACGGAGCCGAGTGTATCGACTGGCGGAGCGGAGTCGGTGATGCGCGGCTCCGAGGAGGGGAACGACGCATGAGCGACGACGCGACCGGCGACTCCACGACGCCGCCGACGCGGACCCGTGAGGACGACGTCGGCACGGTGTATCTCGTCGGCTCCGGGCCGGGCGATCCGGACCTGTTGACGGTGAAGGCGGCGCGCCTGCTCGAAACCGCCGATGTCGTCCTCCACGACAAGCTCCCAGGGCCGAAGATCCTCGACGAGATCCCGGCCGCGAAACGCGAGGACGTCGGCAAGCGTGCCGGCGGGGAGTGGACGCCACAGGAGTACACGAATCGGCGGCTGGTCGAGCTCGCGAGCGACGGGAAGACGGTCGTTCGGCTGAAAGGTGGCGATCCGTTCGTCTTCGGTCGCGGCGGCGAGGAGGCCGAACACCTTGCAGACGCGGGGATCCCGTTCGAGGTCGTTCCGGGCGTCACTTCCGCGATCGCCGGTCCGGCGGTCGCCGGCATCCCCGTGACGCATCGCGACCATGCGTCCTCCGTCTCGTTCGTCACCGGTCACGAGGACCCGACGAAGCCGGAGTCGGCGGTCGAGTGGGGCGCGCTCGCGGCGACGGGCGGGACGATAGTCGTGCTGATGGGTGTCGGGAAACTGCCGGAGTATACGGCCGAGCTCCGGGATGCGGGACTGGATCCGGAGACGCCGGTCGCGCTGATCGAGCGCGCGACGTGGCCGGACGGTCGGGTCGCGACGGGGACGCTGGAGACGATCGTCGACGTCCGCGACGCGGAGGAGATCGAACCGCCCGCGGTCACCGTCATCGGCGAGGTGGCCGCAACTCGCGAGCGCGTCGTCACGTTTCTCGAAAACGCCGGGTCCGCACCCGTCTCGCCGGGATCGACACCGACAGGCGACGCGGGCAGTGCCGATGATCCGGACGGTGAGACCGAATGACTGACCGCCCGCGTGTGGCGGTGTTCCGCCCCGACGACGAGCGGATCGACGACGCAGTCGACCTGCTTTCGAAGCTCGGCGCGGAGCCCGTGCCCGACCCGATGCTCGCAGTCGATCCCACGGGTGCAACCCCCGATGATGCACAGTACGTCGTTCTCACCAGCAAGACGGGCGTGGAACTCGCCGCGGAGGCCGGCTGGGAGCCGGACGGAGCGACGCTCGTCGCGATCGGTCCCGCGACCGCGGCGGCCGCCCGCGACGCCGGCTGGACCGTCGACATCGTGCCAGCGGAGTACACCTCGAGCGGACTCGTCGAGCGTCTTCGCGGGGACGTCGACGGCGCCCGTATCGAGGTCGCGCGGTCGGACCACGGGAGCGACGTGCTCCTCGACGGACTCCATGATGCCGGTGCGGTCGTCACCGAGACCGTTCTCTATCGTCTGACTCGCCCCGACGGGGCCGGCGAATCCGCCCAAATGGCAGCGGACGGAGCGCTAGACGCCGCCGCGTTCACCTCGTCGCTGACCGTCACACACTTCGTCGAAGCGGCTGCGGAACGTGGTGTTCGCGACGCGGCGGTCGCGGGGTTACACGAGGCGGTCGTCGGTGCGATCGGTCCGCCGACGGCGGAGACGGCCGCGGAACACGGTATCGACGTCGACGTCATCCCGGACGACGCGGAGTTCGAGGCGCTCGCGGGAGCTGTCGTCGAGACGCTCGACTCGCCGTAGCCGGCGAACGAAGCCATCGTCGTTCCACTGACGGCGACTCGCTCGGCGGCTCCGATCCACACCCGTCCGACTGCCTTCAGGGTCCCGCCGTCGAAACGATGCGGATCACGTCGCCCTCGGTCAGCTCGTGGCTCTCACCGATGCGACGGTTCGATCGCGCGTCGACCGCGTGGACGTACCCCTCACCGATGTCGGTGTGGACCGCGTACGCCAGGTCCGGGGGCGTCGACCCGGATGGGAGGAGGAACGCGTCCGGAAGCATCGTCCCGGTCCCGTCGGTCCACTTCGAGGCGTCCTGTACTGGGTAGACGGTCACGCGATCGAGGAGGTCGTAGACGGCGTGATTCAACGCCGCCTGCACGCCGGTTCCGCCGAACCGCTCCATCACGGAGGCGATCGATGCGAGTCCCTCCTGCTGGCTCTCGGAGAGGTCGCCGGTCACCGCGAACGACTCGTCGCCCGGGGCGTACTCGATCACGCCCGCTTCAGCGGCCCGTCGGAGGGCGAGTTCACCGTCAGCCGTCGCCGGAATAACCGGTTTCTCCGTCCCGTCTCGTAGCCGATCTATCGCCTCCTCGGGTGCGATGTCTGCCTTGTTCGCGACGACGACGATGGGCTTGGTGCGCCGACGGACTGCGCGCGCAAGCGTCTCGCGGTGGTCGTCGGTCCACTGTTTCGGATCCGACGGGTACGCCAGATCCCGGAGAACGGCGGCGACGTCGGCTTCGGACGCGCCGAACCCGGTCAACAGCTCGCCGAGTGACTCCTCGATGTCGAAATCGGGTGAGCGGGATTTCCGCTCCACGCTCTCCCAGTTGTCGGCGACGATGCCGGCGAGCCACAGATCCATCTCCTCCTCGATGAAGTCGACGTCGTCGAGGGGGTCGTGGCTGCCCGGTTCGACCGGCTCGCCCTCCGCGTTCGTCCCGCCGGAGGCGTCGACGACGTTCAACACCACGTCGGCGTTCGTCAACTCGTCGAGGAACTGATTGCCGAGCCCCTTCCCCTCGTGGGCGCCCGGGACGAGTCCGGCGACGTCCAGCAGCTCGACCGGAACGTACCGCGTGCCGTTCCGGCAGTTCTCCTGTCCGCACCGCTCGTCGCGGTCCAGACACGGACAGTCGGTCCGGACGTGGGTGACGCCGCGGTTGGCGTTGATCGTCGTGAACGGGTAGTTCGCGACGTCGACGTCGGCCATCGTCGCCGCGGTATAAAAGGTGGACTTGCCGGCGTTCGGCTTGCCCGCCAGCGCGACCGTGATCATATCGGTACCTCACGGTGCCGGAAAAAGCGCCTTTCGGTCACTCCGCGAACGGCAGCGACGGCTCGTCGAGGATGAAAGCGCGCGAACGTTCCTCGGAGATGGCCGAGCGTGGAGTGTATATTTGGGTCGCCGAAAGTGATGAACGCCGCGTCGCCGTCGGTCGCGGCGGACACGACCGCTTCGGCTGCCTCGCGCCACGCCGTCGCAGCTCCGGATCACCGGGTCCGAGGCCGACACCGTACAGCGTCATTGGTCCGGCGACACCCCCTCACCCTCCCCCTCCTCCTGTTCCTCCCTTTCGGCTCCATCCCCGGTTGACTTGTCCGACTCGACGGCGTATCGATGTCTCGTCGCGAGACCGGCGATATGGGGGGCTTCGGGGAGGATGAGTTCGAGGAGCGCGGTCTCGACTGCGCTTCGGCTCCCCGGCAAGCAGAACACTGGCGTGCCGGCGACGACTCCGGCGGTCGCCCGTGAAGCCATCGCTCGGTGGCCGATCTCCTCGTACGAGACGTACCTGAACAGCTCGCCGAACCCCGGAATCGTCCGCTCGAAGAGTCCCTCGCAGGCAGTCGGTGTGACGTCATCCATCGTCATGCCGGTGCCGCCCGTCGTGACGACACAGTCGACCGCCGCGTTCGTGGAGAGTCGGTCGACCGTTTCCCGTATCGCGGCGAAGTCGTCGCTGCAGTAGTTGCGGGCAGTCACTCGCCCGCCGGCCGCTCGTACCAGCTCGGCTGCAGTGTCGCCGCCCGGATCGTTGTCGGGCCCACGTGACGTCGAGACGGTGACGATCCCTACGTACAGCGGCTCGACCACGTCGTGGCCGTCCTCGTCGACCCCGCGTCGCTCCGACGGCTGGAGATGCGGCTCGTCGATATCGACGTTCATAGCCGAACCCTCCGTCCCTCCCGCGCCGGGAAGGGGTTCACCATCGGCTCCGGATCTGGAGTGATTCCGTCCGCTGCGAGCTCCCCTCCGGTGCAGAGACAGGCGTCGAGGAGCGATTCGATTCCTCGGTCGTTCGACCCTCCATCGAGGTCCACGTGCTCCCGTTCGATCGCGTCGATGTCACGGCCGATGACGACGAGTTGGGTCTTACGGTCACCGTAATCGTCGTCCCAATCTGGGTCCCGAGTACGTCGATATCGCTCCCGCCGGTCCGCATCGAGCGAGGCGATCCAGCGACCGGCAACGTCGGAGTGGACCGCTTCGCCGGCGAGCGAGAGGGTAATCGCGTGGGCCGGCCGGCCGGCGACGTGGATCCATCCCTTCGCCCGCAGCAGCTCTTTGGGCGGATCGGCGAACAGTGTCGCCAGCCGCCTCGGATGAAACGGCCGGCGCCGTTCATACACCAGCGAATCGACGCCGTACTCCTCGGGGGGATGGACGTGGTCGTGACCCGACTCGTGGTCGTGACCCGACTCGTGGTCGTGTTCACCCTCGCTTTCCGCCGCCCGTTCGCTCTCCGCCGCCCGTTCGCTCTCCGCCGCCCGTTCGCTCTCCGCCGCCCGTTCGCTCGCGTGCTCGGCGTCGCGCGCCAGCGCCCGCTTCCAGCCGGCGGCGTTGCTCACCGTCTCGAGGTCGAATCGACCGGAGCCGAGTAGCTCGTCGGGGGCGACTCGGCCGTAGCTGGTGGTAAGCACCCGCGATTCGGGCCGGAGCGCTTCGACCGTCTCCAGCACCGCGTCGAGTTCGTCGTCGTCGACGAGGTCGATCTTGTTCACTACAACAGTGTCACAGAACTCGATCCCCTGCACGACGAGGTCGATCAGCGGGCGTGGATCGGCAGTCGATTCCGCGGTGCGGTCGGTCGCTGTCCGAGCCGATGCCTCGGGCTGGGTATCTCCGTCGCTCCGCGATCCTCCTTCGCCGAACGCGTCGGCGACGACGCGCGCGTCGACGACGGTGGCGACGGACTCGACGGTGTAAAACCCCGCGGCGTGTCCCCGGACGAACGGACGAACGACCGGCGCTGGCTCGGAGATGCCGGAGGGCTCGACCAGCAGCCGCTCGAACGACTCGTGCAGCGCGAGGTCGACGATGGCCGACTCGAACTCCCCGCTGATCCCGCAACAGATACAGCCGTTCGACAGCTCAAGCACCTCCATGTCACCCTCGACGCGACGGTCGACGAGTTGGGCGTCGACGTTCACCTCGCCGACGTCGTTTACGAGCACTGCAAACTCCTCGTCGGTGGCCGCGCCGAGCAGCCGGTTCAGAGTCGTCGTCTTCCCGGCCCCAAGCGCACCGGAGAGGACGGTCACCGAAGCCGGAGCCGGGAACGCTGACCGTCCCTCGCCAGCGTCGTCGCTCCCCCGATCAACCGACGCCTCGGGATCGGGAGGATCTGTGGGTCCCGTCATCGGTCAGTCGTCAGCGAGCGCGAACTCCCGCTGCTGCTCCGCTCCGAACGGGTCCGGGTAGTCGCTCCAGTCGTCGGCCATCTCGACGTCGGTCAGTAGACAGTCAGCCAGCCACTCTTCGAGCACCGCGGGATCGTAATCGCGACCGATGAAAACGAGCTGACAGCCGCGGTCGCCGTACTGTTCGTCCCACTCGTCCGCCAGTCCGGGCATCGCTTCGAGGTAGCGCTGTTGCTGTCGGGGCGGGAGGGTGGCGATCCACTCGCCTTTCGGGCCGGCACGAACAGAGCTGCCAGCCTTGTCGACACCCATCGCGACGTCCTCGCGGCCGGCCGACCAAAAGAACCCCTTCGCACGGATGAGCGCTGGCGGCAGGCTTTCGAGGAACTCCTGGAACCGCTCCGGGTGGACGGGTCGGTCGGCCTCGAACACGAACGACTCCACGCCGTGCTCCTCGCTCGGATCGTGATGGTGGTCGTGCTGGAGTTCGTGTTTCCAGCCCGCGGCGTTTTGCGCCTGCTCGAAATCGAAACGGTCCGTATGCAGGATCGACGCTGGATCGACCTCGCCGAACTCCGTACGCACGACCGCCGCTCGCGGCTGTAAGGTCTCGAGCACGGCCTCGATCTCGTCGAGCTCGTGGTCGGGAACCAGATCACACTTGTTGAGGAGGAGCACGTCGCAGAACTCGATCTGGTCCATCACCACTTCCTCCGGGACCCGGTCGGTCCCGCCGTGGGCGTCATCGTCGACGAGCGCCGTCCCGGATTCGAATCCTTCGTACAGCGCGTGGGCATCGACCACGGACACCATCGTGTCGAGGTGGTAATCCTCCGTCGGGTCGTAGTCGGCGTCCTCGAAGCCGAGCGCGAACGTCTGGGCCACCGGGATCGGCTCCGATATCCCCGACGACTCAACGAGCAGATAATCGAACTCCCGGTTCTCGACGAGGGCGCCGACTGCCTCCAGCATGTCGCCACGGAGCCGACAGCAGATGCAGCCGTTCGAGAGTTCGATGATCTCCTCGTCCGCCTGCGACAGCTCCGACCGGTCCGCAACGAGTTCGGCGTCGACGTTCACCTCGCCCATGTCGTTCACTACCACGGCGACCTCGTAGCCGTGGTCGGCGGTCAACACGTGATTGAGCGTGGTCGTCTTTCCCGCGCCGAGCGCACCCGACAGCACCGTCACCGGAATCGTTTCGGTCATACGCCAATGTTAGTAACTACTAAGTTAAAATTGTTAGTTTTTATTACTTCAATCGATATTTATAGTAAGTACTATCCGAGCGGAGGTCGTGATCGCATGTATGCCAGTCGTGAGCGTGTCGATGCCCGAACCTCTGCTGGAGGAACTCAACGAGTTTATCGAGAACCACGGGTACAGCGGGCGAAGCGAGGCCGTGCGGGAAGGAACACGCCGACTTCTCACGGAGGTGACGAACGAGGCGGCCGGAGACGGAGAAACCGCCTGTGTAGTGACGGCGATATTCGATCATAACTCGGGTGCGGAAGGACGGCTGTCGACGCTCCGTCACGACCACGAGTCGCTCGTCGTCTCCAACGTCCACTCTCACGCCTGCGACGCGTGTCTGGAGCTGTTCGTCGTCGAGGGCGTCGTTGACGAGATCGCGTCGTTCGTTGCCCGGCTGCGCGCGGTCGACGGTGTCAATCAAGTCGAGCACTCGTTCGTCTCGTTGGACACGCGTCCCCCGGCCGAGGAGACCAGCACATGAGCTCCCACCCGACACGCTCGCGGCTGACGGTCTCGTTCCCTGACGTCGGAGACCTCGCCTCAAAAACGCTGGTCGGCCCATGATTTAATGGTTACCACCTCTCACGGATAGGAACTCCCTTTCGCGTTTTATTAATTTACAATAACCCCCATCCGATTTTGATAACAACTCTTTTTATGTCTTGCTCCCTGAGTTATTAATACGATGGTACACAACTGCACGACCTGCGACGCAACGTTCGAATCGATCGCCGCCCTGACCCAGCATCTCCCGCTGCATCACGACACGTGCGCGGTGTGTAACGAGGCGTTCGACGACACCGAGTCGCTGCGGACGCACGTCCACAGCGCTCACTAACGGGTATCGTCTCGTTCGACCAGTCACTCGGCGTCGAGCGCGACGCGAAGCGACGGGAGGTTGATCTCTTCCATCTGTTCGATCCACCCCCAGTCGCGCTCCGCCCACGCTTCGGTCGTTCCCTCGACCGGGGTGAGCGGAACCGCTTTCTCGGCATCGGAGTTCTCGAGGAGCATCCCGACCATCTGCGGCGGAGTTCCACCCGGATCCGGCGACTCGAACGGATCGTACAGAACCACGTTGATATCCCGGTCGTCGATGAGCGAGAGCAGTCCGGAGATGTCCTCGATCGACTCCGCGGCGTCCGGTGATACCCCGGTGGGTGTGTGAAGCGTGAATCCGTACCGGTCCTCGACGTACCGGAACGAGTCGTGCGCGGCGAAGACGGCCACGTCCCGTTCGGCCGTCGCTGCCAGCCGCTCGAACGCCTCGTGGACATCGTTCAATCGGTCGACGTACGCGCCCGCGTTATCGCGATACACCTCCGCACCGTCCGGGTCGATCGCGGCGAGTTCCTCGGCGATGGAGTGAACCATCCTGCCCGCTAACACCGGGTCCACCCAGGTGTGTGGGTCGTGAAAAACGGACGCGCCGTCATCTTCTTGGTCCGCAACCACCGTGACAGTCGCCGGCTCGTCGCTCGTGTCGTACACCGGATCCCCCTCGTGATACACCTCGAAAACGATCGCGGTCGTTCCCGTTTCCAGCCCACGGAAAACGACGTGGTCTCCGGCGGACTCGATATCGATCGGGGCGGTCTCGTGGCCATCGGCGACGCGTGCCCTCAGATGATACGGCTCGTTCTCACCGAGTGGAACGACCCGTTCCTGGTCGTCGAACAGGACGACGCCGACCGGGACCGTACCGTCAACCGGGACATCGGGCACGCCGCCGTGCCAGTGGTCGGTGTGCCAGTAGCCGAGCTGCTCGTTCGACCGGAGGTCGTACACGTCGAACTCGTCGAATTGGACCGACTCGACCGGGTAGTCGTGACCGTGATCCGGCTCCGGAATGCCGCCCCCGTCGAACGGGAGCAGATACGGTCCGAGCCCGTCGAGTAGGTCGATCGCCGCCACGTTCTCGTAATCGCGATCGAGTTCGTCCGCGATCTCCTGCGCCCACGAGAACTCCGGCGTGTCGAGATAGAAGAACGCCCGTGAATCGGCGATCTCCGGCGCGATGTTCCCGTCGGGGCTCCAGCCGTGCCCCATCTCTCCGGTCTCGACGGGGTTTTTACTCGTTAGCCGGTCACCACCCACCTGCTCCGTCCAGTCCCAGAGCGCGAAGAAGGCGGCGTGCACGCTCATCCCGTCGTCGACATCACCAGCACTCTCATCGATACATCCCGCCAGCGCGCCGGCAGTTCCGCTGGCCATGCCGGCGAGCAGCTGTCGTCTCGATGGCATCCGCTTCATGTTACTAATGTGTCTATCCGAGTTATTATAAGTTATTACTTTTGTTCTGATTTTAATAACACGTTGGCTCCCAGTAGCTCGAGAATCGACCCACCGGTTGCGGATCCGCAGGAAACGTACACCGAGTGCCGCGGGCTCGTCTGGTGCGTTCGGCGTCCGCCGCCGGTCACTCCGGAATCAGCCTGACGACCGGCGCGTCCGCGTCGTCGACGGCGACGTAGAGGTGACCCGAGTCCGGCCCGACGACCACGTCCCGTATCCGCCACCCTCGTCCGTCGAGGAGTGGGTCGACCTCCGCCACGTCCCGTCCGTCGACCCGGAATCGCCCCAGATACTGACCGGCCAGATTACCGACGAACAGGTCGCCGTTCCACTCCGGAAACGCCTCGCCGTGGTAAAAGGTGATTCCCGCGGGCGGGAACCCGCCGCTGCCACACTCCCAGTAGTACACCGGATCGACGGTGTCGTCGCGCTCGTGCGGCTGCTCGCCGACCGGGTCGTCGGTGCCGTACTCACAGCCGTAATGCACGACCGGCCAGCCGTGGTTGCCGCCGCGCTCGACGACGTTGATCTCGTCGCCGTCGCGCTCGCCGTGTTCCGACTGCCAGATCTCGCCCGTCTCCGGATGTATCGTCATTCCCTGGACGTTGCGGTGGCCGTAGCTGTAGATCGCGTCGGCGACGTCCGGGTCGTCGACGAACGGGTTGTCCTCGGGGATCGATCCGTCCCGGTTCAGGCGGAGCGTCGTCCCGAGCTCGTTCGACGCGTCCTGTGAGACGTGGTCCGGCCCGAACTCCTTGTACTGTCGGTCGCCGACGGTGACGTACATCGCACCGTCCTCGTCGAACGTAACCCGGGAGCCGTAGTGTCCGCGGTCCGGGTGGGCGAACGGCTCGGCGACGTGAAGCTCCTCGAACGCCTCCAGCTCCGGCGCTTCGGGATCGAGTCGTCCCCGACCGACGTGGGTCGCCGACTCGCCGGCGTCGTTCGTCGCCGCGTACGTGAGGTACACCCAGGGGTCGTCCGGAAACGCGGGATCGACCGCGACGTCGAGCATGCCGCCCTGTCCAACCGCGTGGACGTCCGGCGTTCCCGGTACCGATACGGCGGGGGTATCGATCGCGTTCTCCCCGTCGGTCGCGCGGTCGACCAACAGCAGGTCCCCGTCGCGCTCCGTAACCAGCAGGCGCCCGTCCTCGGGGAGGACGGCGAGTCCCCAGGGGTGGCTCACCCCGTCGACGACCGTCTCGACCGAGAACTCGTGCGTCTCGGCGTCGGTTGCCGGTTCGTCGTCGGTGTCGGGAGCGTCGTTGCCGTTCGGCTCCGCCGGTTCCGGATCGTCGTCGAGGCAGCCGGTGACCGTGAGGCCAGTCGTCGCTGCGATCCCGATCAGCGTTCGTCGGCGGAGCGTCGTCCGGCCTGCATCGGAGGGGCTCATGGTCTCTCGTCGTGGTCGTTCGAGCGGGCCGCTTTTCAGCGTTGTGCGGATGTCGGCGCTTTGGATGGTTCGGACGCTTTTTTGCGTCAGCAGCGTTCCCGCAGTTCCTGCGTCAGCAGCGCTCCCGATTCACCCGCTAGCGTCGCGAGAACTCCGGTACCACAGCAGGAGCGAACAGCAGAACGCGACGCCGAGAGCGGTGGCGACGATGCCGAACGCGATCCGGTAGCCGAGTTCGGTGTACGCGACGGTCCCGCCGACGCGCTCGCCGGTTCGATAGGCGTCGAGCGCGGTGCCCATCGCCCACGGGAGGATCGACGCACCGACGAACCCAGCCGCGTTGACCGTCGACGTCGCAACGCCGCTCGCACCGGCGGGGTACCGCTCTTTCACGATCGTGAGCGTGATCAGCCCGGAGCCGATGAGGAATCCGGAAACGCCGTACACGGCAGCGACGACCGGGAGCGGCGGTCGACCGACGACGGCGAGCGTGCCGAGCGCGAGCGCGAACAGCCCGACGCCGGCCGACAGCGGGAGGTATCGCGTCTCGAACCGGTCGGAGAGCCAGCCGATCGTCGGACCGCCGAACAGGATGCCGACCGCGCCGACGAGCGTGTACGTCGAGGCGGTCGCCACGCTCAGATCGTATACGACGACGAGATACGGGACGCCCCACAGTCCGATCAGGGTGAGCAGCGTTCCGTTCGTCGCGAAGAAAACCACGGAGAGCAGCCACTGGTCGAGGTCCCGAGCGAGCGAGCGAAGGTGCTCCCCCGTCTCCCGGAGCGTCACGGACGGCCGCTCGGGGACACCCTCGATGGGTTCGAGGCCGGCTTCCGAGGGCGACTCGCGGACGAGCGTGTACGCGAGACCGGCCGCGAGAAAGCCGACCCCGGCCATCGCGGTCACCGTCGTTCGCCAGCCGACCGCGTTGACGGCGAGCGCAAGCGGCGTCGTGGCGAGGATCGCGCCCAGTCCGGCGACAGCGCCGGTGACGCCCGTCATCGTCGCGAACTCGTCCGTCCGATACCAGTTCGCACAGAACCGGAGGATCGAGACGAAGATCACGCCGCCGCCGAGACCGATGACGCCCCGCGAGACGACGGCGGCGTGGTATCCGTCGCTGAGCACGAACCCGATCGCGCCGGCGCTGAGCACCACCGCGCCGCCGGTGCCGACGTATCGGGAGCCGAAGCGATCGACGAGAACGCCCGTGGGGATCTGAATGATGGCGTACACGATGAAGAAGGCGGCGTGGACCGTCCCGAGCTCCGCCGCCGACAGCGTGAACGCTGCGGTGAGCTCCTCCGAGAGCACCCCCGTCGAGAGCCGGTGGAGGTTGACAAGCAGGAACACCACGGCCAGCGCGCCCCACGCGACCCATCGGCGCTTCCGCGGATCCTGTAACACGTCCGCCGAGGAAGAGCCGTTCACGACCGTATCGGCGTTTCGCGATCCTCGTAATGGTTCGGATACCTGCAGCCTCCGTGGGGGAGTCGACCGGGAAGCTTCAAGCGGTCGGGGGTCGTACGCCGGGGCATGATCCGAAGAGGCGGAATCGAGGTGGACGGCACCCATCCCTGAAGTGGTCGGCGTCGACATCAGCGGTCGTCACGAGGAGGCGGAGGGGTACCTGATGGTCGCTGCGGCGGTCCACGCACGGATCGACTCCTCGCGGATCCGGTCGATAGAAGGGGTCGGGCTCGCTGCGGCCCGAGAGGGTCCGACCCTCGAGGCGACGCTGGATGTGACGGCCGAGGCGATCGGAAATCTCCCGGAGCCGCCGACCTGTCCGATCGTCGCCGAGGGCGGGGAGTTCTACGAGGAGCCCGCGGACCGCGTCGAGCTGAGTTTCCAGCCCGAGTTTAAATACGTCGAGAGCATAGCTGAACGCGAAACAGTGCAGGCAGCACACCACGCCGCGTACGCCGCACGGAGCCTTCTCCTATGACCGGCGGGACGTTCGAGGCCGGCGGCAGTGAGACGGGAACGCCGAGCGGAGCCGCGGCGCGCGACCACGACGAGAAGACGGAGGGACGGCGCGCTGTCGTCGCCAAACGCGTCGACTCCGGCGAGGCGGACCTCTCGGAGATCACCAAGCTCGCCGCCGCCGCCGGCTACGACGTCGTCGGCGAGGTCACCCAGACCCGTACGGAGGACGCGGCGTTCATGTTCGGCGAGGGGAAGGTCGCCCGGATCGCGGAACTCGTCGTCGCCGTGGACGCCGACTGCGTGATCATCGACAACGATGTCGGCCCGTACCAGACGTTCAACATCGGCGGCGAACTCCCCGAGGGGGTGGAAGTGATCGACAGGTTCACGCTGATCCTGGAGATCTTCGGTCAGCGTGCGAACACCCGGAAAGCACAGCTGCAGGTCGAACTCGCGGAGCTCCGGTACGAGCTGCCGCGCGCGGAAGCGAAGGCGAGTCTCGCGAAACGCGACGAGCGCCCCGGGTTCATGGGACTCGGTGAGTACGACGAGAGCGTCGAACGCGACATCAAACGACAGATCTCGGAGATCCGGGACGAACTCGAGTCGATCGCGGAGAAGGAGGAGACACGACGGGAACGACGCCGGGAGTCCGGCTTCGATCTCGTCGCGCTTGCGGGGTATACGAACGCGGGTAAATCGACGCTAATGCGGCAGCTCGCCGCCGAACTCGACGTCGACGAGAACGTCGACCGACATCCGGATCTGGAGAGGACCGCCGAGTCGCAAGATATGTTGTTCACGACGCTGGGTACGACGACCCGTCGTGCGGAAATGGAGAAGCGCGACGTGCTGCTTACCGACACCGTCGGGTTCATCTCGGATCTTCCCCACTGGCTCGTGGAGTCGTTTCAGTCGACGCTCGAATCCGTGTATCGGGCGGATCTCGTCCTGCTCGTCGTCGACGCGAGCGAGTCGGTCGAGGAGATGCGCGAGAAGCTCGTCACCAGCCACGACACGCTGTACGAGCGCAACGAGGCACCGATCGTTACGGTGTTTAACAAGATCGACAAGCTTGAGCCGGGCGAGCTGGCCGACAGACGAGCCGCGCTGTCGGGCGTCGCTCCCGACCCGGTCGCGGTGTCCGCCCGGACCGGAGCCGGGATCGCCGAGCTTCGCGACCGCGTCGAGGAGGAGCTTCCCGACTGGGAGCGCGAGCGACTCGTGCTTCCGCTGTCAGACGAGGCGATGAGCGTCGTCTCGTGGATCCACGACCACGGCGCGGTCGACGAGGAGACGTACGCGGACGATCACGTCACCGTCTCCTTCGAGGCCGATCCGACCGTCGTCGCACGAGCCCGATCGAAGGCGGCCGAGCTGACGCCGGCGGGGTCGACAAACTGACGGCAGCCGGTCTCATCGGGTGCTCGTCGCCTGCGACGCCGACTCCGGGCGTCCCCATCTCCGATCACTTAAGAATCACCACGGACGACTGGTGATATGACCGGGCGGCCGGACGGCGACGAGTCATCCGACGTGGGCGACACCGATGGTGGCGATGTCTCCGGCGGTTCTCACGGTCGATCGGGAGTGAACGAGCGGAGTCGGTTCCGGCGTGCGTCGGGAGTGAACGTTCTCGGCAACGCGGCGAAGATTCTCGTCGAGGGGGCGGCCGGGCTCGCGTTCGGCAGCGTCGCACTCCTCGCCGACGCCGCTCACTCCGTCGCCGACCTCGTTGCCAGCGTCGTCGTCCTCGTCTGGGGGACCTCCAGATACGACGACCCTGACACCGAACACCCGCACGGTCACCAGCGGATCGAGCCGCTGACGGCGCTTTTCGTCGGCGCGATCATCTTTCTGCTCGGTGTGCTCCTGCTTCGCGAGTCCGTCGAGGGGCTTGTGGGCGTCCCGGAGGTCGCCGCGAGCCCGGTGTTGGTCGGAGCGCTGCTGTTCGCGATGGCCGACATGTACGTCCTGTACTGGTACACGACCCGGGCCAACGAGTCGCTGGGGTCGACCGCGCTCGCGGCGCTCGCGACCGACTGTCTCAACGATATCTACACCTCACTGGCCGCGCTCGTCGGCGTCGTCGGAGCGCTGTTGAACGTTCCGGTGCTCGATCCGGTTGCCGGTGCGGTCGTCAGCCTTCTCGTCGCGTATCAGGGCGTCGAGATCGCCCGCGAGAACGTGACGTATCTCGTCGGCGCGGCGCCGCCGGAAGGCGACAGAGACCGGATCGTCGAAACCCTCCGCACCCATCCGGACGTGCAGGGAGTCCACGACCTCACCGTCTTCTACGACGGCACGGACATCGAGGTGGAAGTCCACGTCGAGGTCGACGGGTCGATGACGCTTCGGGAGGCACACGACATCGAGACGGAGCTCGTCACGCGACTCCGGTCGCTCGCGGACGTGGGAGACGTTCACGTCCATCTCGACCCGTCCGGGCTCGGCGAGTGGAAGGACGCGACCGAGTGAGTCACCGACCGAGTGAGTCACCGACCGGACCGCGCCGGCGCGACCGAATCGAACGGGTACCGCACGTCCGTTAGCTCCTTGCTCACCGTCCAGAGACGCTCGGCGGTAGCTTCGTCGGAGGCTGCGTCGCTCGGCTCCTGTCGCTCCGGAGCGCCCCGCATGTTCATCAGTCCGCCGGGGCCGTAGTACGCGCCACCTTCGACGTCCGGAGCAGTCGCGGCGTATAAAAGGGGGAGGACGCCGCGTTCGGGTGGCTGACCGAGGACCGCGTTCGCGACTCGCATCATCGCGTACCGGACGCGCGATCCCGACTCGCGAGGACCCCGAAACTGGAGGTCGGTGTCGGCGTACCCCGGATGGCAGGCGACGCTTTTCGTCTCCGCGATCCCCGCCGTCTCGAGTCGACGCTGGAGCTCGTACGCGAAAAGCAGGTTCGCCAGTTTGCTCTGCCCGTACGCCGCCCACTTCCCGTACGACTCCTTGCCGTGGAGGTCATCGAAGTCGATCTCGCCCATCGTATGCGCCTCGCTCGAGTGGGTGACGATACGGCTCTCCCCGTCGGCAGCGACGAGGGCGGGGAGCAGTCGCCCCGTCAGCGCGAAATGGCCGAGATGGTTCACACCGAACTGGGTCTCGAAGCCATCCGCCGTCTCGCTCCGAGGGATCGCCATCACGCCGGCGTTGTTACAGAGGACGTCGATCGCGTCGTAGTCGTCACGGACCCCCGAAGCGAACGACGCGATCGAGTCCAGCGACGCCAGATCACACTCCCGAACGTCGAGCGTCGCGCCGGGTGACTGACCCGCCGTGTCACGCTCCACGGTCGCGTCGCCCTCTGTGGTCGAACCGCTCGACTCGGTCGCGTTGCCGATGGCGTACTCGGTCGCGTTGCCGATGGCGTCTCTGATCGCGTGTGCGGCCTCGCGGCCGCGGTCGAGGCTCCGGCACGCCATCACGACCGTTGCGCCCTTTCGGGCGAACGCCAGCGTCGCCTCGAATCCGAGTCCGCCGTTCGCGCCCGTCACCACGACGGTTCGATTCGAGCAGTCCGGCATCCTATCGGCCGTCCACGAGTCGGTCATCACCAGTCGTACGGCCTCGACGCGTACAAACCCCCTGCCGCCAGCCGGTGTCAGTCGCTGGCGATCGGTTCGATGAGTTCGGGCCCGTCGTTCGTGGGGGCGTTGACTCGCGTCGACACCGGGAAGGCCGTCAACTCGTCGGCGGGATACGGCTCCAGGAGCGCGGCCGCCTCGTCGGGGTCCCCGTGGAGCCACGTCGACTCGGCGTTCGGTTCCAACATCACCGCCATCCGATGGTGGAGGTCGGCGACGAGATCGTTGGGCTCTGTCGTGACCACGGTGAACGTCTCGACGACGTTGCCATCGCCGTCGGGGAGTGACGCCGATTCATCGGTCGAACCAGCTCCGCTCCCGCCGCCGAAGGCGTCGAGCCCGGTCTGTGTCGTTGCCGGGGTCGGCGGCTCCCACCGCTCGTAGAGCCCTGCCATCGCGAACGGCCGGTCGTCCTCGAAGGCGACGCGGTAGGGCCGTTTCCCACCGCCGGACGCATCTCGATCGACCCACTCGTAAAAGCCGTCGGCGGGGACGAGACAGCGACGGCGCTCGAACGCCTCGGCGAAGCTCCGCTTCTCCCGGATCGTCTCGCCGCGGGCGTTGATGAGTCCGAACGGTTCCTCGGCCCACCCCGGTGTGAGTCCCCACTTCATCCGCGTGACCTCGTGTGGTCGTTCGTCCGTGATCACCGG
>OBKM01000498.1_pt1 | contig 19207 bp, 14 predicted proteins | sample 1519691 | NCBI WGS metagenome assembly OBKM01 (sample SAMEA37050418, study PRJEB22526) | metagenome | biome: saline pan; feature: lake; material: water | place: Egypt | collected 2015 | depth 0.5 m | reverse complement strand
GTTCATGGCACTGGTCGGCATCGTGTTCACGTTCCTTCTCGGTGCGGGCGTCAATCGGGCCGTCGAGACGGTTTCGCCGGTCGCGTTTCTCCTCCTGCTCGGCGTTGGAGCGGTGCTGATGGTCGCCCCCGACGGGTTCGGTCGGCTACCGAACGTCCAGCCGCCACATTCCGATCGACCGCGCCTTTCGGCGTTCGGCTACGGATTCGGTTTCGGTGCGATCATCATCCCATGCAACCCCGGACTGATCGCGTTGTTCTTTTCGCGGACGACGGTCGTTTTTCCCGAATTCGACAGCCAACTCGAGGTACTGGCGGCGTTTCTGGCGTTCGGACTCGGCATTGGCGCGCCGCTGTTGGCGTTTGCCCTTCTTTCGGAACCGTTCGGCGAGCAGGTCACCCGCACGCTGGCTTCGCACAGCCACGTGATCAACCGTGGTGTCGGTATGATTCTGGTGGTCGTCTCGCTCTACTACCTGTTGGTCGTATTCACCGTCGTTCCAGGTGTGTCGTAACCGATCCGATCGTGGCCGTGGCGCAACGTCGCCGCCGCGTCACGCGTCTTCGGACCGATTGCACCGCAACACGTCTTCTGACCCATCCGACGTCACACAAACGGGATTTTGCGCGGTGTGTGATTTCCTATTACAAATGTGACTCACTATCATATAGCATACTAAACGTCTTCCACGGCACTTTAAGACCGGACGGGCGGAACACACATGTGATGGGCACGTTAACCGAGTTATTCGCGCCGGATCGCATCGCAGTCGTCGGTGCAACCGCACGCGAGGGGTCAATCGGACGGGCCGTGATGTCCAATCTGAAGAGGGACTTCGACGGCGAAATCGTTCCGGTCAACCCGAACTACGAGGAGGTGATGGGCGTTTCCTGTGTCGACGAGGTGGGCGTGGCGGCGGCCGACATGGCCGTTATCGTCGTCCCGCCAAAAATTGCCGTTCCCGCCGTCAGACAAGCCGGCGAGGCTGGCGTCAAAAGCGTCGTCGTGATCACCGCCGGGTTCGGCGAAACTGGCAGCGACGGGGCCAGTCGGGAACAGGAACTCAAGGAAATTGCCACCGAGTACGATATCGATCTCGTCGGCCCAAACAGCCTCGGAATTATGTCGACCCCGAACGGCATGAACGCCTCGTTCGGCCCTGACAGTCCCGAACCCGGCAAACTCTCGTTTATGAGCCAGTCGGGGGCGTTCATCACCGCGGTGCTCGACTGGGCCAGTGATGAGGGTGTCGGCTTCAAGGACGTTGCCTCGCTGGGCAACAAGGCCGTCCTCGACGAAACCGACTTCGTCGACCACTGGGGCGACGACCCCGACACCGACGTGATCATCGGCTATCTCGAAGGCATCTCCAGCGGCCGCGACTTCATCGACACCGCCCGCGAGGTGACAAAGGACACCCCGATCGTGCTCGTGAAATCCGGCCGAACCGACGCCGGCGCACAGGCGGCGTCCTCACACACCGGCACGATTGCGGGCTCCGAGCAGGCCTACGAGGCGGGACTCGATCAGGCGGGCGTGCTCCGGGCCGAATCCGTCCAGGATCTGTTCGATGCCGCCCAGATGCTGGCCAACCAGCCGGTGCCCGAGAACAACGACGTGGCCGTCATCACCAACGCCGGCGGCCCGGGCGTGATGTCGACCGACGCCGTCGGCGACTCCTCGCTCTCGATGGCGAGTTTCGAGGAGGAAACGCTGGGCGCCTTTTCCGAACAGCTTCCTCCTGAAGGCAACATCTACAATCCGGTCGATATCGTTGGCGACGCCGATGTCAAGCGGTTTCGTGATGCGCTCGACATCGCGCTGGCCGACGAGAACGTCGGCTCGGCGATGGTACTGTCGTGTCCAACTGCCGTCTTGGACTACGAACAGTTGGCTGCTGAAACCGTCGAAATGCGCGAAAAACACGGCAAACCAGTCGCCGCCTGTTTCATGGGTGGCGACAGCGTCAACGCCTCCGTCGATATTCTCTCGGCGGCCGGCATTCCGAACTACTTCGATCCCTCGCGAGCGATCGGCGCGCTCGACTCGCTGTGGACGTACCGCCAGATCCAGCGCCGCGAGTACGACGCACCCGTGGAGTTCGACGTCGACCGCGAGGCCGCCCGCGAGATCCTCGAACGAGTCGAAGAACGCGACGACAACCGGCTGGGCGTCGAAGCGATGGGCCTGCTCAAGGCATACGGCATCCCGATGCCCGAAAGCGACATTGTCGATTCGCCCGAAGACGCCCTCGAAGTCGCCAAACGGATCGACGGCGATGTGGTGATGAAGATCGTCTCGCCCGATATTCTGCACAAGTCCGACATCGGCGGCGTCAAGGTCGGCGTCTCCGACGCCGAGATCGAAGACGCCTTCGAGGATATCGTTACCCGTGCACGAAACTACCAGCCGGATGCGAACCTGCTCGGTATCCAAGTCCAAGAGATGGCCGATCTGGATTCGGGAACCGAAACCATCGTCGGGATGAACCGCGATCCGCAGTTCGGCCCGCTGATGATGTTCGGACTCGGAGGCATCTTCGTGGAAGTCCTCGAAGATACGACGTTCCGTGTCGCACCCGTCTCGGAGTCCGAAGCCCGTGAAATGACAGAAGAAATCAAGACCGCACCGCTCCTCCGTGGCGCACGTGGTCGCGATCCGGCCGATGTCGACGGCATCGTCGAGACGATCCAGCGACTCTCGCAGTTGGTCGCTGACTTCCCGGCGATCATGGAGTTCGACATCAACCCGCTGGTGGCAACGCCCGACGGCGTCGACGCCGTCGACATCAGACTCACCGTCGACCCTGAAGAACTATGAACACGCTACTGATCACCGCAACCGAGGAAAGCACCGGCAAAACCGCTATCGCCCTCGCCTTGGCGAAAATCGCCCGCGACCGTGGCCAGTCGGTCGGCTACATGAAGCCCAAAGGCACTAGCCTGCAGAGCAACGTCGGCAAAACGCTCGACGAGGACCCCATGTTGGCCCGCGAACTGCTCGACATCGACGCCGAAATGCACGAACTCGAACCGATCGTCTACTCGCCGACGTTCATCGACGGCGCGATTCGCGGCCAGGAGGATCCCGCCGAACTCCGCGAGCAGGTCAAAACGCAGTTCGACCACCTGGCGGAGGGACGCGATCTGATGGTCGTCGAAGGCGGTGGCTCGTTGTCGACCGGCGGAATCGTTGAGCTGACCGACAGCGACGTTGCCGAACTGCTCGATGCACAGGTGATTCTCGTCGCCGACTACACCCAACCCGGCGACATCGACAGCGTGTTGGCCGCTATCGACGACATCGGCGACAACCTCGGCGGCGTGATCTTCAACCGCATCACCGACACCGCGTTTGAGGAACTCGATAGCGACATTATTCCGTTCCTCGAAAGCCGCGGCGTTGAGGTGTTCGGGGCCGTCCCGCGCGAACAGTCGCTCGCGGGTGTCACGGTTGGCGATCTGGCCGCCGAACTCGGCGCGGACATCCTCACCGACACGCCGACCGACGCCTACGTCGAGCGATTCCTCGTCGGAGCGATGGGCGGCGACGAGGCGCTGCGGTACTTCCGACGCGCGCGCAACGCGGCGGCGATCACCGGCGGCGATCGCTCGGACATTCACACCGCGGCGCTCGAAGCCAGCGGCGTCAAGTGCCTGATTCTGACCGGCGGCCACCGGCCGTCGGCGGCCATCTTGGGCCGCGCGGCCGAGGCGAAGACGCCGATTTTGCAGATCAACACTGACACGCTCACCGCGGTCGAGCGCGCCGAATCGGTCGTTCGCAGCGGTCGCACGCGCGACCGCAGGACGGTCGACACGATGGGTCGGTTGCTTTCGGAGCGAGTCGATCTCGACGCGCTTCTCGGCGAGCACGACGAGTAAGCACTGGGTCGACGCCGGGTGAGTCGCCATGCCGGTTCCGGCCCGCTGGCGATCTTGCTCTGGGCCGGTGACTGGCGAGCGCAACCCAAAAACCCGAGAGAGCCCGCCACACTGCCGAGTTTGATAGTGACAGCGTGGATCGCGTTCGGTACTCAGTACTCCTCGTACGCGAGGTTCATGAGCCACTGCGAAAAGGAGTCGCTCTGGGGATCGACCTCCTCTTCGCCGATGAACGGCGAGAGCATATCGCCGGCCATCAGCAACCGGAAATCGAGGTCGCGGGCGGCGGGTTCGAGATAGTAGGTGTTGTGGCCGTTGTAGACGGTTTCCTCGCGCTTGATCAGCCCCGATTCGACGAGCGCTTCGGCAATGCGGCTTCCTTTTCGCGAGGAGATGTCGAGTTCCTTCCAGAAGTCGCTCTGGTGGATCCCGCCGCTCGAACGAATGAGTTCGAGTCCCCGAACCTCGTCTGCGGACAACCCGTCTTCGATCTCGGACACACTCATATGGGCGTTCTCTGGCTGCGACGCGCTTAAAGCCTGCTTTCGACCCGTTCGAAGCGCGTTCGACACGGCGGGCCGTCAGCAAACCAGTAGCGGTCAGCGGGTGGGTTGTCGGCGGGTGCGTTGTCGGCGTTTTCGGCCCTCCCGAGCGCGATCAGCGATGCCGAGCGCGTGCCGAAGCCGTCGCCGTGGACACAGACGCCGACGTCGTGATCACCGAGAACGCGCGCCGCACGGGCGAGCCAATCTGCCGCCGGGTCGTCGCTGTCGCGGTCGCCGTCGTCCGCCGAAGGCGGGTGCGTTGCGTTATCGTCGGCAATCCAGACCGACTCTGCCGGGGCGTCCACGCGGAGCGCCGCCCGAACCGCCTCGGCGTTGTCGGCCTGCTGTCGACCCACATCGGATCGGTGGTCGGGCTCGAAAAACCGACCGTCCGCGCCGACGTTGACGACGACGTGGACGCCGGGATCGAGGTCGGTCACACGGAGATCGCCATCGTATTCGAGCAACACGGCGCGGTCGGCGTCGGCGACAACGAGGTTGAATCCGGCGTAGGTCGTGGTAGCAACCGTCTCACGAACGAAGTCGACGGCGGCCGAAGCCGATGACAGGCCGAGCGCGTCGGCAACGAGCAATCCGCGCGAGCGCTCGCCCGTCCGCTCGACCCAGCGATTCGTAATAGCGACGAAGAGGCCGTGCGCGTTGTAGCCGATCCACGTTCCGCCAGCCGAAACATCACGCGGCGCAATCACACGCGGATCGGTTCGGTAGACGCCCGGCGGTTCTGCGGGCCGATCCAGCGCCTCATCACGGTTGGCAGCGACCGCCAGCGGCGTTGTTTCGAACACCTGCCAGGCGAAGACGAGCGTGCACACGCACGAGTCAACGCGTGCCAGCCTCAAGAGCCTACGCACGCCGTTTCAGGGCCAAAAGTGGTGTGGGCTGGCAGTGGGAACCGACCACACTCGCAGACATCTAGTGACGATGTCATAGGTACGCATGACAAAAAGTAACAGACAGCACGGCGGTCGCCGGACGAATATCCTAACACATATTCATGTAGGATACCAATGAACCGGGTATGCAAACGAACGGTCACCTCGAAACGCGGCCGGCCCCGGAAATCGACACTGATCTGCTCATCACCGTCTCGGGGCCGCCAGGTTGTGGGGCGACGACGCTCTGTCAGCGGCTTGCGCGGGCGATGGACTGCCCCTACGTGTCGGGTGGCGACATTTTCCGCGAACTGGCCGAAAACGGCGAGTTGAGCCTCCACCAGCAGACGGCAGTCGCCGAAACCGACGACGAACTCGACCGCGCGCTCGACGGGCGGCTCCAGTCGATTGCCGAAAAGTGGGGCGCATCGAGCAAGCCGTTCATTCTCGAATCCCGGCTTGCGGGCTGGCTGGCCGGCGAGAGCGCCGATCTGCGGATCTGGCTCGACGCGCCCGACGAGGTTCGCGTCGACCGGATTGCCGATCGCGAGGAGACCGAAGCCGAGATGCGGGTTCGCGAGGTCAGCGAGGCCGGTCGGTATCAGGCGTACTACGACATCGCGCTCGACGACCGCGAGTTTTATGACCTCCACATCAACACCGCTCGGTGGGACACAGAAGGCGTCTACCAACTCGTCAGAACCGCTATCGAGCGGTACGATCCCGAGACCGACGAGGGCGCGTTCGAGACGCCGGCGGTCAGCCTGTAACGCGGCTAGTCGTCGTCGCTGAACAACCCGGAATCATAACGACCAATCGCGCCGACAACTGGGTTGACGACAATAAAATCAAGCATACTGACAGTTGAATATCGCCGGATTTAGCTGAATTGAGGCGCTAAGCCCCCTTCCTCAACGAGCAGCGCAGTCCGCGTAGCGGACAAGCAGCGTTAACGAGAGCGGAGCTCTCGTTCGCACATCAGAACGCGAAGCGTTCTGAGGACGCAGTAGGGAGGGGATACAGCGTTCACGAGAGCAAGCTCTCGTGCAGCCCATCAGAAACGCAAGCGTTTCTGAGGACGTCCCCAGAAATCGTGATTTCTGGTGTGCGAACGAATCGCTCTGCGATTCGTCCACGCCGTCACAGAGTTGCTTGCACTCTGTTCCATGAATTTATAACGGTGCCAGCCGAAGGCTGGAACCGTGATGGCAATTACCCATCGTCTCGGCTTAGAGTCCGACAAGAAGGACGGTCGAGACAGATTCCGCCGTCACCACCGAGTAGGAGTGGGACGCTCCAAATCGACGCCTGCGGAGACTGCGCTCCCTGCGCGGACTGTCGGCGCAAGCCGACCGTCCGTGAAAAAGCGCGTCGCGGAACCAGGAAGTCGTTCGAAAGACGAAGTCTTTCGTGATCACGAGAGACCGCGTCTCTCGGACGACCCCACCCTCAACGAGCGCGTCAGCGCGAGCAGGGTGGGGTAGTTCACCCGTTAATGTTCCGTCCGTCCGTTCTCAGTCGGTTTCGACCCGGGGCAGCCGAATCGTGATCTCGGTGCCGCGGGGCTCGCGGTGTTCGACTCGGATGTCGCCGCCCGAGCGGTTGATTACCCAGTAGACCAGCCAGAGTCCCAGCCCGCTGCCGTGTGAGAGCACGTCGGTGGCCGACCCCGATTCGAGCACGTCGGCGTCGAACTCGCCAATTCCCGGCCCGTTGTCACGAACAGTGAGCGTGATCCACGAGCCGTCGACAGCGAGTTCGACCGCCACCACCGGCTGGTCGCTGTCGTTGTGGACGACGGCGTTGGCGAGCAGTTCTTCGAGGGCGTCTTCGAGTGCGCCTATCGCGGAGACTGACAGCCGCGTAGGGCCGGTAACGGCAATGTCGGCGTCGGGGTACGCCCTCCTCGTTTGCTCGGCAACGGTTCGGCTCAGCTGGCCGAGATCCGTCGGCTTGGTTTCGGTTGACTCACCGAGAACCGAGACGATGTTCCGCGATTTGTCACTCGTCGTCAGCAGGTCGCCGGCGCGGTCGACGATGGCCTCGGCGGCCGCTTCGAGCACTGGATCGTCGACGGCGTCTCGGAGCTGTTCGCCGCGGCCGTGAATGACGTTCAGGTTGTTGCGGATGTTGTGTCTGAGGATGTTGTCGAGCACGTACAGGTGGCGGGTTCGTTCGTCGAGATCGGTGACATCCCGACAGATCGCCATCGTGCCCGCCAGTTCGCCGTCCTCGTAGTAGGGGTACCGCTGCGTATCAAAAACGGCCTCGCGCCCGCTGTACTCGAACGTCGGCGTGACGCTGTAGGTGACTGGCTCCTCGGTTTCGACGACGCGCCGTTTCTGTCGGGCGATCTCGGTCGCCGTCTCGGGGTCCATGAACTCGTACTCGTCGTCGCCGAGAAGCTGTTCGCGTGAAAGCCCCGCAAACGAACACAGCGCGTCGTTGACCAGCCGAAACTCCCCATCGAGCGTCTGGAGCATCATCGGATCGTCGATCCGTTCGACGATGTCGCGGTGCAGCGAGAGCCGTTTTTCGAGCTTTTTTCGCTCGGTGATGTCGGTCTGGACGGCGACGAACGCCGTCGGCTCGCCGTGTTCGACGATGGGGGCAATCGTCTGGTCAGCGACGTACTGGCTGCCGTCTTTTCGTCGATTGACGAACTCTTCGCGCCACGTCTCGCCGGCGGTGATCGTCTTCCAGAGTTCGTCGTAGTGGCCGTCATCGTGCGTTTCGGAGCTGAAAATAGCGGGTGTGTTGCCGAGGGCCTCGTCGGAGCTGTAGCCCGTGATCTTCTCGAAGGCGGGGTTGACATACTGGATCGTCCCCTCGGCGTTGGTCACGAAAATCGCGTGTCCGGAGGCCTCGACGGCCTGTTTGAACCGTCGTAGCTGTTCGGTTTGGGCCTGCAGATCCAGCGATTGGTTGCGGAGCCGCACCAACGCCTGCAGTCGCCATTCGAGTTCGGCCTGTCTGATCGGCAGCGACAGCAGCTCGTCGACGGTCGTCTCGAAAACGGTATCCGAAAGCTGTTTCTGCGTGGTTCCAAGCAGTTCGCTTTCGAGATCGCTCACCAACAGCAACACGGGCAACAACGCCGGCTTCGCCGCTGATTTGGCGGTCTGAATCGCCTCGCCGTGAGCCGACAGCGCGGGCTGATCGACGATACAGAGATCGAACGTCGCCTCGTCGACTGGTTCGTCGTCGGCAACAACGTAGTCGTCGTGGTCGGTGAGCCACTCACGGAGCACGCGCTGGTTGCCGCTGTCGTTCAGCAGGGGGTAGACAGCCGCCGGTTCATCGTCCGCCAGCCCGTCGTCCCCTATCGGTACGTCAGTCATCGTTCCAGTCGGGTGTGCCTGTCAGAATGCGACGAAGGTTCGTCAGCGGCTCGCCCACCGTGAGGCCCTCATCGGTGATCTCCAGCGTTCGCAGCGTCGACTCGAAGTCGCCCGTCCGCTTTTTGAGCACGCCGATGACTTTCCGGAGTTCGCCGCGGTACTCGACGTGTCGGAGCACGATGATGTCGTCGGCCAGATGGCTCACCCGGTGTTCGGTCGCCCGGAAGTCGCCGGTGATCTCATGGACTTCGTTGATGATGATCCCGGTGACGTTCATGTTGCGGAGATACCGCCCGATTTTGACGAGCTCGTGGGACGGATCGTTGCTGCCACGAAATGCGCGCTCGTAGCCGCTGACGCCGTCGATCATCACGATTTCCGTCTCGTTGTCCTCGATTTCGGTTCGAATCCGATGGGTGAACTCGTCCAGCGTGAGCTCGCCGGTGTCGATCTCCTCGATAACGATCCGTCCCTCCTCGACGTGCTCGGCCAGCGGAATCCCGATCGATTCGGCGCGTGTGAACATCGTTCGTTTGCTCTCTTCGAACGCATACAGCACCGACCGTTGGTCGCTACGGGCGGCCTCGGTCAGGAACTGCAGCCCAGTTGTCGTTTTGCCGACGCCGGTCGGCCCGGTCAGAAACGAGATGGTGCCGGTCGAGAGCCCGCCGCCAAGCAGCGAATCGAGTTCGTCGACGCCAGACGACAGCGTCGCAATCTCGCCGTCTCGATAGTGAGCGGCCGGATCGAGCGACGGCCAGACCTGCATCCCGCTGTCGGTGATCGTCACCGTATGTGGGCCGCGGCGCGTATCCGAACCGCGGAACTTGGGGACGGTGAGCGTCCGGCGGTCGGCTGTCGCTTCGAGCGAGATCACGGCGTCGACCAGAAACTGCAGATCATCGTCGGTCACCGACGCGGCCGCCTGCGAGGTCAACACGATCGTCGCCCCCTCCGATTTCAGAAAGTCGAGTAGACTCAACACCTGGGTTCGGAACTGCCGTTCGTCCGGCGCGAGATACCGGAGTTCGGTGACGGGATCGATCAGCACGCGGGTTGGTTCTTTCTGTTCGATCGTCCGGCGGATCTGCTCGACCAGCGGCGTGGTCTCGACCTCACCCGATTCGAACAGGTCGTACGACTGGTCTCCCTGAAACTCCGAGCCCGACGGCGAGAGATCCAGAAACTCGATATGATCCGTCTCCAGGCCGAACCGTTCGGCCGTCCGTTTGAGATACGCGCTCGGCTCGCCGAGATTGATGTAGACGGCGGGCTCATCGGTCGCCGTCAGAAAGTGGAGGCCAAAAATGGTTTTGCCCGCGCCGGGCGTGCCGCGGACGAGCGTGGCCGATTTCGAAAGCAGCCCCCCATTGAGAACCGAATCGGCGTTCGCGACCCCGGTTTGGAGCCGTTTTTGGCCCGTCGTCTGGCGCATGCCATTCAGTTGTCCCACAGAATAATATTTCTTTCTCCGACACATGGCCGGGAATTTTGTTATGCGATCAAAAACTTTCAGTCGGTTGGACGGTCGACCGACCGATCGGTCTCGATGACACCACCCTTCCACGTCCCGCGACGGAACCAGACCACCGCGACGACGAACGAGGCGAACGCGCCGACGGCGTACGCCCACCACAGTCCCTCGACACCCCAGTCAAGCCCCGCGAGCGTCAGCCCCGTCCCGGGAATCGTGTAGGCCCAGCCAAACGCCAACACGAGCGCAACGGGAATCCGAAACAGCCACCGCGAGAGGAACGAGAGAACCATCGCCACCTTCGTGACGCCCGCACCGCGGAACGCCCCCTGAATCACCATGACGCCGCCGAAAAAGGCCCAAAACGGCGCAATAATGCGGAGAAAGACGATTCCCTCGGCGATCACGTCGGGATCGTCGATGAAAATCCCGATGGCGACGGCGGGGAAGGTAACGACGAGGCCCGCCGCCGCAAACAGTAGCGCCATCGTCGCCAGCGTGGCCTTCCACGTCACCTCGACCGCCCGGCTTGGCGTGTTGGCCCCGAGATTCTGGCCGACGCCGGTCGCTGTCGCCTGCCCAACCGCCCCCGAGACGGTCCACGAAACCGACATGAGTCGGACGCCGATTCCGTAGGCGGCGATGGCGGCGACGCTAAACCGCGCGACGAAGGCGGCCATGACAACCGCCGCAAAACTTCGCGCCCAGCCGTCAATCGTTGCCGGGTAGCCGATCCCGACGAGTTTGCGCTGTAGCTCCCAGTCGGGCCGGAGTTCGCGGAGTCGGAGTTCGACGCCGTAGCCGCCGCGAACGAGAATATAGACGCCGGCTCCGGCGGCGAACGCGCGAGCGATGAACGTCGCGACCGCCGCCCCCTGTGTGCCGAGTTCGGGGAACGGCCCCCAGCCGAGAATGAAAAACGGGTCGAGGACGACGTTGAGTCCCGCCGACAACACCATCAGCCACATCGCGGTTTTCGTATCGCCCGCACCCTGCAGGGAGGCGCGAAACGCGAAGAACAAGAACGTGAGCGGCAGGCTCAGAAAGATGATTTCGATATACGCCAGTGCTTCCGTGTAGACCGCGTCGCGCGCGCCGATTGTCGTCAACAATGGCCGCCGAAAGGCGAGGCCAATCGCGGCCAGCGCCGTTCCGACGACCGTCGTCAACACGGCCGTCTGGGCGACGATCCGGTCGGCGCGCTGCTGGTTGCCCGCGCCGATATGTTGGCTGACGAGTGCGATTGTCGCCGCCGTAATCCCCATCGCCGTCGAGACGAACATCCACGAGAGCGGAAACATCAACGAGACCGCAGCGACCGCATCGCCGCTCACGCGACCGACCCAGAACATATCGGCGAGGTTGTAAAAGGTCTGCAGCAGGTTGCCCAGCACGAGCGGCCACGCCAGCGTCAGCAGTTTCGGCGTGATCGCCCCGGTCGTCATATCGACCGGCGAACTCCGCTGGCTCACTATGGCCTCGCGAACGTGATCCGAAGAACGATCCGAACGCGATGGGCGGTCCGAACGCGACGGGCGGTCCGAACGCGATGGCTCGCGGTCACACCGATCACGCGTCGGCGATGTCCGCGACCGTCAGCAGTCGCTTTCGTGGATCGGTTGCCGACTCGACGGCGACCTCGCCAACCCGTTCGACCGGAATCGGGCGGCTCTCGCCGAGACGGGTCGTGAGCGCGGGTACGCGGTCGACGACCCGACAGAGCGCGTTGAGCGGCCGGGGAAAGTGCGGCTGGCCGGGGCCGTAGACCGGGCCGGGCCGGAGGACGACCGTTTCGAGGTTGAGATCGCCAATCGCCTGTTCTGCCCGTCGTTTCGACTGCAGATACGCCCCTCTGGCGGTCGGGTATTTGAGCGCAGATGAGAGAAACACGAAGGAGGTGACGCCGGCGCGCTCGGCTTCGAGAGCGGTCAGAATCGCCGAGTCGCCGTTGACCCGCTCGAACGTCACGCCCTCGCGAGGTTCCTCGTGGGCGATGCCGACCGCGTGGACGACGCAGTCGACCCCGCGGAGTCGGTCACGCCAGACGTGGGGGGCGAACAGATCCGCACTGGTCCACTCGACCGATTCGGCCCAGTTGGTTCCGGGGCCAACGCCGATGTCCGGGCGGCCACCGCGCGAAACGCTCCGAACGTCGTAGCCCGCCTGGATCGCCTGCCGACAGATTTCCCGGCCGATAAATCCGCTGCCGCCGACAACGAGAAGCCGTGTCATAGCGCACTGTACGGCTGGCGGGTACGTGGGAGTTGCGGTCGAACGAACCGGGGAGCCGGCGAACAAACGCCCCGAAGCCGCGGGACAGCCCGATTAGCGAAGAACCGCGACCGCCGAGAGCGCGCCGACCGAGACGAGCGTAATAATCACGGTCCAGACCGCGATGCTGGCGGTCATCCAGACTGCCGTCGTCCGCTGTTTTGAGCCCAGTCCGAGTGCGAGCAACGCGGCGAGATGGACGCCCGTGACGAGCGGCGAGGCAATCGCCAGTCCGGGCAGTCCGTAGCGATCCCAGACGCGCTTGGCGCGCTTTCGCCGACCCGATGGCTCGTTGTCGTCGCCCGATCGGCGTTCGAGATACGCGGCAAGTCGCTCGTGGCCCACGATAATCCCGTAGGTTGGCAAAACGTTGCCGAGAAAGGCGGCAATCGCAACCAACACCGGTTGTAAGCCGATACCGACGCCGATGGGGATAACAACCAGAATTTCGAGCAACGGGGTTGCGGCAAGCAGGAAAATCAGTAGATAGCGACCAAGCCCGTCGGCGTCGACAAGCAGGTCGCGAACCCAGCCGTCGACGCTCTGGACGAGTCCCGCGTCGGTGACGCCGACGGCCGCGTGTGCACCGACCGAACCGAAAGAGACAATGCTCCCGTAGGCGAGTTCGATCGCACTGAAACCGACGGCTTCGACTGTCATACTCGATTGACGTGCGGAATACTATAGGACGTGTCGAATCGGTTCGATCGGCACAGGTCGACTGGACGCTCAGTCGATCCGATCGACCGCGTCGTCAGCCGGAGCGTCCGGTTCCTCAGCGGCTTCGTCGTCGCCGGATCGACACAACAACCCGCAGTTGCAGTCGTTTTTGAACGCCGAGTAGACGACGGCACCGAGAATAACCAGCCCCTCGATCCGGGCGGCGGTGACGACCCACGGCTTTGCGACCGGAGCCTCGCCCTCGTAGTCGTAGCTGAGTTTCGTCAGCGTGCGGATGAAGCGTTCGGGGTAGAGTGTTTCGATGAGGCCGAACATCCCGACAAGCAGCTTGAGCATACACATAATTCGTGTGCGGCGGACAAAACCGTACCGACGACTCTCACGGCCTGAGAACGCCCGAAAGCGGTGAGCCGGCGTCGCGAAAGCTTTAGGCCACAAAGCGGCGTATCGAGGCCCAATGAGTCGCGGGCCCGCACTGATCATCACCGAAAAGGACAACGCCGCCAGACGGATCGCCGAAATCCTCAGCGGCGAGAGCGCCGATGTCGAACGGAAACACGGCGTCAACGTCTACAAATGGGGCGGTAAACGCTGTATCGGCCTCTCGGGGCACGTCGTCGGCGTCGACTTTCCCGCCGAGTACAACGACTGGCGTGACGTCGAACCCGTCGAACTGATCGACGCGCCGATCGACAAACAGCCGACCCAGGAGAACATCGTCCGTGCGCTCCGCCAACTCGCCCGGAATGCGTCAGCGGTCACCATCGCCACCGACTACGACCGCGAGGGCGAACTCATCGGCAAGGAGGCCTATGAACTCGTCCGGGAGGTCAACGAGGACGTCGAGATCGACCGGGTCCGCTTTTCGTCGATTACCGAACGCGAGGTCACCGAGGCCTTCGACAATCCCGCAGACCTCGACTTCGATCTCGCCGCCGCCGGCGAGGCCCGACAGGTTATCGATCTGCTCTGGGGTGCGGCGCTCACCCGATTTCTCTCACTGTCGGCCCGCCAGCTCGGCGACGACTTCATCTCGGTCGGCCGCGTGCAGGGCCCAACGCTGAAACTGATCGTCGACCGCGAACGCGAAATCGATGCCTTCGACCCCGAGAACTACTGGGAGCTGTTTGCCGACCTCGAAAAGGCCGACAAGGGCGGCTTCGAAGCGCAGTACTTCTACCGCGACGAGGATGACAACGAGGCCGAACGAATCTGGGACGGCGACCGCGCCCACGCCGTCTACGACGCGCTCGCCGCCGCCAGCGAGGCCGATGTCGACTCGGTTCGCCGCCGGACGCGAACCGACCGCCCGCCTGCGCCGTTCAACACGACCCAGTTCATCCGGGCGGCGGGCTCGCTCAACTACTCGGCCAAGCGGGCGATGAGCATCGCCGAAGACCTCTACACGGCGGGCTATCTCACCTATCCCCGCACCGACAACACGGTCTATCCCGAGGATCTCGACCCCCGCGAACTGCTCGGCGCGTTCACCGACCACGCGACCTTTGGCGAGCACGCCGAACACCTGCTCGCGGCCGACGAGATTGAGCCGACCGCCGGCGACAACGAGACGACCGACCACCCGCCAATCCATCCGACGGGCGAACTGCCGAACCGCGGCGAGCTTTCGGAAGACGAGTGGGAGGTGTACGAACTGGTCGTCAGGCGCTTTTTTGCGACGGTTGCCGACGATGCGACGTGGGAACACCTGAAGGTTGTCGCCGCAATCACCGATGTCTCGGTCGACAGCGAGACCGACGCGCTCACGCTCAAGGCCAACGGCAAACGCCTGCTGGAGGCGGGCTACCACGAGGTCTATCCCTACTTCAGCCAGTCCGAGACACACGTTCCGGCCGTCGAAGAAGGCGAGTCGCTTTCGATTACCGAGACGCGGATCGAGGACAAACAGACCCAGCCGCCGCGTCGCTACGGGCAGTCACGGCTGATCGAGACGATGGAGAGCCTCGGAATCGGAACGAAGTGTCTGACTGGGGATACAGCCGTACTTCATCGAACCGCTGATGGCGACATTGAGCGTGTCGCAATCGAGGAGTTGTTTGCTGAGGGTGACGTGCTGGTTGCGGATGGTGAGACCGATATCGCCACCTGTCCTGACGGCCCGACCACGCTCTCGTTCAACGAGTCGACCGAGAACGTAATCGAGCGCGAACAGACGCTTGTGAGCCAGCGGCCACTGAAAGCCGACGAGCAGGTCTACGAGATTACAACCCTGAGTGGTTCGTTTTCCGCAACCGGCGAACATCCTGTTTACGTCCAAGACGAGACAGGAGCGGTCGATATCATTCGTGCTGACGAACTGTCAGTCGATGACAAGATTCTCACGAGCCGTCGTGCGATTGAGCCACCAGCAACGCAGGATGAACTCCTTATGTCGTGGGAGACGTTCGTCGACTCCTGTGGTTCCGACGCGAAGCTGTACGGCGTCGGCTGCAACGAACAGTTCGCAACCGCTCGAACGGCTGTCGCTGACACGCAAGCTGCGTTTGCTGAACAGGTTGGCGCACACCGACCGGCGATCACTCGATACGAAAACAACGACAAGGACGTTCCGCTCTGGCTGCTTGGCTGTCTCGACATCCGACCCGAGCAGTTCCACGGGCTGAACTACGACCGGGTTGTCGACAACCCCTTCCCGCTGTACTGGTCGCCAGCACTCGCGCGTGTAATTGCCAACGTGACCGGCGATGGCTCCGTTATCGTTTCCGAGGCCGAAAACACGGTCGACATTCGGTATCATAACACGGACCTGCGGCTGATCAATCGGTTCGCTGCGGATATCGAGACGCTGTTCGGCATTGAGCCACGGATCTCGACGCTTCCAGGTCGAAAGTCCGGGCACAAACAGCGCTATCAGGTTCAGTTGCCCGCGGTCGTTAGTCGTGTGCTGTTGACAGTGCTGGATGCAGTCGCCGAAGCCGGAATCGAATCGATACCGGAGCCGCTTCAGCCGGTGTATGTCGGCGCGCTGTTCGACGACGAGGGACATATCTGCCGTGACAGAAAGGCGTTCATCTCGAATACTGATCATCGGTTGCTCGAAGCAGTCAAATCGATGCTCGAAGCTCACGACATTGAGACGCGGCTGTCTCGGGGCCAACACAAACTGTACGTCCGTGGTCGACGGAACCTCGAACGGTTTCTCGATACCGTACCGATCAGTGCAGACAAAAAGTTCTACCGTGGGCTGGATGGGCTTCGGGCCTACGGAACCACTGTTCGAAAGGCACGGGTGCTCGCTATGATCGACCACGCTCCCCGAACCAGCTTTGAAATTGCCGACATGCTCGGTGTGAGCGTCGAACAGGTGCGCAAATCGCTCCGAGAGCTCGAAGCAGACGACTACATGGAAAAACAGATCGAGGGAAGCAACCGAAGCCACGACGGAAACCGAACGATTCGGTACTCCACCGACGAGTATGCCGACTCGATCTACGCGATTATCAACGGCGAGCCGGCGACGACACGTCTAACGGAGATTTCCGAACGGGCCTACGACGGTCCGGTGTACGATCTCACAATTGACGAGCAGGCACCCAACTTCGCCGTCGAGGGAGGTATGATCGTTCACAACTCGACCAGACACCACACTATCGAAAAACTGTACGACCGCGGCTACATCGAGAACGATCCGCCACGCCCGACGATGCTCGCCCGTGCGGTTGTCGAGGCCGCAGAGGAGTTCGCCGACCAGGTCGTCTCCGAGGAGATGACTGCCCAACTCGAAGCCGACATGCAGGCGATTGCGGCGGGCGAAAAGGCATTCGACGAGGTAACCGAGGAATCCAGGCGACTGCTCGAATCGGTGTTCGCAGCTCTCACCGAGTCGCGCGAGGCGATCGGGACACACATTCAAGAGTCGCTTAAGGCCGACAAAACGCTGGGGCCCTGTCCGAACTGTGGCGACGACCTGCTCGTCCGCAAAAGCCGGCACGGCTCGTACTTCGTCGGCTGTAACAGCTACCCCGACTGCACGTACACCCTGCCGCTGCCGTCGACCGGCAAGCCGCTTATTCTCGAAACTGAGTGCGAGGAACACGGCCTACGCGAAGTGAAGATGCTGGCGGGTCGCAAAACGTTCACCCACGGCTGTCCGCAGTGCAAAGCCGATGCGGCCGACGAGGAGGACGACGAAATTATTGGCGTCTGTCCCGAGTGCAACGAAGAACACGGCGGCGAGTTGGCGATCAAACGACTCAGAAACGGCTCGCGGCTCGTCGGCTGTACGCGGTATCCCGACTGCGAGTACTCGCTTCCGCTGCCGCGCCGGGGCGACATCGACATCACCGACGAACACTGCGAGGAACACGGCCTCCCGGAACTCGTGATCCGATATGAGGACGACGACCGCGAGCCATGGGAGTTGGGCTGTCCGATCTGTAACTATCGAGAGTATCAGGCCAGACAGAACGGGTCGGCGCTCGAAAGCGTCACCGGCATCGGCGAAAAAACCGCCGAGAAGCTACAAACCGCCGGCATCGAGGATGTGAAAGGGCTCAAAGACGCCGATCCGGACGATCTGGCCAGCGAGGTCGACGGCGTCGGTGCCGACACGGTTCGAGACTGGCAGGCGAACGCCGACTGAGCGGCTGGTGGCGGCGTGCCAACCGCCTGTCAACTGCGGTCAACGCGGAGTGAAACGCGGCGACAGCGACCTTACTCGTCGTACTCGTACTCGCGAAGTTCCTCGACCGTTACTTCGTCCAAGACGCCATCGGTCGTTGCCTCCAAGACGACCGGTGGGGCGTTGCCCGCCTCACGGGCTTCGAGCCAGCGCGGCAAACAGACGCACCAGCGGTCGCCCGGGTGCAGCCCCGGAAAGTCGAACTCGGGGCGCGGCATGATGAGGTCGTTCCCCTGCCGGCGGCTGTATTCGAGAAACGCCTGTGTCATCACCGCACAGACCTCGTGGCGGCCCGGATCGCGATCGAGCGCGCGGCAGTGCCCATCGCGCAGAAAGCCGGTTTCGGGAGCGTGGCTACAGGGTTCAAGCGCGGTGCCGAGCACGTTGGATTCGTCGTCGGCCATGAACATCGTTGGCGGGTCGGGCCCATAGCCGTTTGGCTCGATGTGCGACCCCAGCGATTCGATTGAATCGAACGCATGTCGAATCACCGAGGGTCGGCGTCGACCCGCCGATCCCGGCCGCCAACTCCGTCGACCCCTGCCGTCAACGCCGCCGACCCCTGCCGTCAACGCTGCCGACCCCGGCCATCGACCATCGCACCCTTTTTGTGCTCACACGGAGCACCCACGGGTAATGAGCACGCCTGCGTGGACACACTGGGATCATATTCTCAAAATCGATCCCGACAAGCCGCTGGTCGACGGCGAGACGTTCGAGGACGTCTGTCGAACGGGCACCGATGCCATCGAAATCGGCGGCACGCTCGGGATGACCGAGGAGAAAATGCAGCGCGTGATCGACGCCTGTGCAGAGCATGGCGTTCCGCTGTACCAAGAGCCCTCGAACCCGTCGGTCGTGATCGACTCGCCCGCGCTCGACGGCTACCTGATTCCGACCGTCTTCAACTCGACCGATCCGTTCTGGATCGTCGGCGCACACAAAGAGTGGGTTCGTCTCGAAAACGGCCTTGACTGGGATCGGACGACGACGGAGGCGTACATCGTGTTGAATCCCAATGCCTCGGTCGCCGAGTACACCGATGCCGACTGCGAGCAGTCGGCCGACGACGTGGCCTCGTTCGCCCGCGTTGCCGAGAAGATGTTCGGCCAAGAGATCATCTACATCGAGTACTCGGGCACCTTCGGCGACCCCGAAATCGTGGGGGCGGCCCACGACGCGATCGACGATTCAACCCTATTTTACGGTGGCGGGATTGGCGGCTACGACGCGGCCTACGAGATGGGCAGCCACGCCGACGTCGTCGTCGTCGGCGACCTGTTGCACGCCGAGGGCTGCGATGCCGTTCGTGAAACCGTCGCAGGCGTCAAAGACGCCCACGCGACGCTCGAACCGAACTGATCGGCGTCGCCGACCGGTCGTGTCGCTGTCGATGCGGTGGTGTCGCTGTCGATGCGGTCGTGTCGCTGTCGACAAACCCATCGACACACCGCTCATCGGGACACGCCAGACGAG
>OBKM01000497.1_pt1 | contig 19225 bp, 17 predicted proteins | sample 1519691 | NCBI WGS metagenome assembly OBKM01 (sample SAMEA37050418, study PRJEB22526) | metagenome | biome: saline pan; feature: lake; material: water | place: Egypt | collected 2015 | depth 0.5 m | reverse complement strand
GCTCGGGAACGCCGCCTGACGGCGTTCCCTCGCATCCTTCGATCATCCAGCACTGCGAAAAGAGTCACACTCGCTGTGATCTCGGAGCCAACTCTGTCGTGGCTGCCTCGACAAAAATCTGATTCGGCAACTACTGTTCAGGGCGGGGAGGATGTCAAACCTCGGTGCCGTCGGGACCGAACGCCTCCGACAGCAGGTCGGGGACGTCCTCGGGGCGGACCTCGGCGTACCACTCGTTGTGTGGCTGGATCGTGATCGCGGTGCCCTCGGCGCTGCAGAGCCCGAGGCAGTCGGTCGTCGAGACGCCGATCGGCGACCAGAAGACGTCCCGATCGCGGAGCCACGATTTCACCGCGTCGGTCGTCTCCGCGCCGCCCGCGTCGGCACAGCAGGCGTACTCGGAGTCGCGGTCGTTCACGCAGACGAAGACGTGAGCGTCGAGTCGCGTCGTCTGTTTGTCGGTCTGTCGTTTCATGGATTACTCGGGGGGAACGGCGTTGATTGTCGGATATTCATGGATTGTTCGGGACGGGAGGGATTGTTCAAAAAGGGGAGGCTCATCGCGATCGTGCGAGTTCGTTTTCGACTCGCTCGGCCGTCAGGGCGTCGAGATCGAGCCGCGTCCCGCCGGTCGCTTCGGCGACATCTGCGAGGAGGCCGCGCCCGTCGCCGGCTTCGACACAGACGACGCGGGCACCCGTCTCCGCGAGCGCCGAAGCGGCGGCGCGGGTGTCGGCGGTCGGGTTCGCGGCGGCGTTGGCCCGGCCGTCGGAGACGACGACGGCGACGGCGGCGTCGGGATCGGCCCGCTCGATCACCTCGGCCGTCGTCCGGAGTCCCGCCGGCAGCGGCGTCCGGTCGCCGGTCGGCAGTTCCTTCAAGTGGCGGGCCGCAAGCGTGACCGAATCGGTCGGCGGGAGCAACACCTCGGCGTCCTCGCCCGCGAAGGCGACGACGGCGACGCTGTCGCGTTCGGTGTAGGCCCCCTCCAGGAGTTCGAGGGTGACGCCTTTGGTCGCCGCCATCGCGGGACGCATCGAGGCGCTCGCGTCGACGGCGAAGACGACGAGCGCCTCCCCGGAGCCCGACCGGACCGACTGCCGGAGATCCCGGGTCTCGACGCGGTCGCCCCCCCGACTCGCCGCGGCCCGGACGGAGGCGGCGGCGTCGATACGCCCGCCCGAGTCGGCGGGCTCGGTCCGGACCCGGACGCCCTCGTTTCGGGTCGACGGCGTCGGATCGGCCCGACCGGAACCGGAGGCGTCCTCGGCGTCGGGGGCATCGATATCGGGGGCGGCCGCGCGGTCGGTCGGCTCCGTGACGCCGGCGGACGCGCCGGGGACGAGCGGCGTCGCCGCCTCCTCGCCGTCGGAGCCGTCGCCATCGTCCCCGCTTTCGCCTTCGTTCCCGTCCGAGGGGTCCGGATCGGCCTCTGCGGGCGTCGGGTCCCCCTCGCCGCGGTCGCCGGACGTTTCGCCGTCACCGGGTGTCCGCTCGGGGTCCGATCCGTCGCCGTCTCGGCTCTCGGACTCGTCGCCGTCCGCGGCGTCGCCGTCGCGGGGCGCGGATCCCCCCTCGTCACCGCCCTCGGACCCTTCCGCGTCCGGGCCGTCCTCGCTTTCGCCGTCGCCCTCGCTTTCGCTCTCGTCCTCACCGTCCTCGAAGTGGTCGTCGATCACGTCCTCGGCGTCGGGCGCGTCCTCGAACGGCGTCGAGCGCATCCGGTGGCCGAGCGCGAACGACGCCGCCCGCCGGATATCGCCGTCGGTGACGGTCGGACGGCCGTCCAGCGCCGCGAGCGCTCGCGAGGCGCGGGCGGTCGCGATGTCCGCGCGGTGGCCGTCAACGCCGGCCTCGACACAGAGTTCGGCGATTTCGCGTTTCTGTCCGTCGGTCAACGCGACCGCATCCAGCAGTTCGCGCGCGCCGAGGAGGCGCTCGCGGTGTGTTTCGGTGTCGTCGTCGCTCCGTTCCGGACCGTCGCCGAGGTCGCCGTCGATGATGGCGACCCGATCCCCGATATCGCGGACGCCCTCGACCTCGACGGATAGGGCGAACCGATCCCGTAGCTGCGGTCTGAGGTCGCCCTCCTCGGGGTTCATCGTCCCGACGAGCGTGAACTCGGCAGGGTGGACGCGGCTGACGCCGTCGCGTTCGACGCGGTTGACTCCGGAGGCGGCGGCGTCGAGCAACACGTCGACGAGGTGATCGTCCAGCAGATTCACTTCGTCGACGTACAGGATGCCGCGGTTCGCCCGCGCCAGCAGGCCGGGTTCGAACGTCGCTTCGCCCGAGAGGGCGTCCGACACCGACAGCGTCCCGACGACGCGATCCCGGCTCGCACCGAGCGGCAGCGTCACGAGCGGCACGGCGCGCGTCTCGACGGGAAACGTCGCCCGGTCGCGACAGTCGCGACACTGCCGGCTCCGGTCGTCCGGCGGGCAGCCGTACGGACAGTCCGCAACGGCGCGCTGGTCGGGCAGCAGTTCGGCCAACCCGCGGACGAGCGTCGATTTTGCGGTCCCCTTCTCGCCGGTGACGAGCAGACCGTCGAGGCCGTCGTCGGCCGCGGCGCACAGAAGTGCCTCCTTCAGCCGCGGCTGGCCCACGACCGACCCGAACGGCGTGGAAACGCTTTTATCGTCGGCGAGTTCAAACACAGTTGTTTTAACACAAACGGAGTTTATCAACCTTATGCCAACCGTCGGATTCTACACCGCGACCGAAAACGAGTTGGGCGCGCTCGCACGCGCCGCAAGCGAGGTCGAAAGCGACCTCGTCGTTCGCTCCGAGAGCGACCTCGAGGAGCCCGAAGACGTCGAGGCGTTCTGTGAGGAACTGGCCGGCTGTGACGTCGTCGTCCTGTGGCTCCACGGGGGCGAGGACAGCATGCCGGGGTATGACCGCGCGATCGACAGCTGTTATGCGGCGGGCGTTCCGGTCGTCGTCAAAGCGACCGGCGACGCCTTCGCCGCCGAGGACACGACCGTGCCCGGGAGCGTCCGTGAGACGGTCTCGGAGTACCTCGAGAGGGGCGGCAGCGCCAACCTGGCGAACTGCGTCCGGTATCTGACCGACCGCTTTACAGCCGAGGAGACGGCGTACGACGACCCCGTTGCGCTGCCGACGGAAGGGGTGTACCACCCCGACCATCCGGGGGCGTCCGTCGAGGAGCTCTACGCGACGCTCGATCCCGACCGGCCGACCGTCGCCGTCTGGTTTTATGAGTCCCACTGGACCCACGAGAACACCCGCTACGTCGACGCGTTGGTCGGTGCGATCGAAGCCGAGGGGGCGAACGCCCTGCCGGTGTTCTGTAATCCCGTCACCGACTCGGAGGAGCAAGAAGACGCGGAGTGGGTCGTCGACAACTGGCTCACCGACGAATCCGGTGCGCCGCTCGTCGACGCGGTCTGTTCGTCGTTCATGTTCTCGCTGTCGATGGCCGAACGCGGGCGGGACGCCGACGACGAGGGCGGCGACGCCGAGGAGGTCTTCCTCAAGCGCCTCGGCGTCCCCGTCATCCAGACGGTGACGACGATGCGTTCCCGCTCGCGGTACGAATCGAGCGACACGGGTGTGATGGGCTTCGAACTCGCCCTTTCGGTCGCGCTGCCGGAGTTCGATGGTAATATTATCACCCACCCAATATCCGGGAAGGAGCGGACCGACGACGAGGCCGGGATCGGCTCCGCGCCGAAGCAGCATTTCCCCATCGAGGATCGGGTCGACCACGCCGCCTCGCTTGCGGTCAACTGGGCGCAGCTGCGTCACACCCCGAACGACGAGAAGAACGTCGCGGTCGTCCTCCATAACTACCCGCCGAGCGACGACGGGATCGGGACCGCTTTCGGGCTCGATTCGCCCGAATCGACGGTGAACCTGCTCTCGGAGCTGCGGGCGCGGAACTACGATTTGGGTGGTCGGTTCCCCGACTCGGGCCAGGAGCTCATAGAACACCTCACCTCACAGCTCACGCTCGACGACCGCTGGGTCGCCCCCGAGGACGTGCGGGACCTCTCGGTCGACGTCGTCTCGACCGACCAGTACGGCGAGTGGTGGGCCGACGCGAACCCGGGCTTTCGCGAGAACGTGACCGAGGAGTGGGGCGACCCGCCCGAGCGGCCGTTTGCGATCCCCGGCGCGGAGTTCGGCAACGTCCTCGTGACGGTCCAGCCGCCGCGTGGGTTCGGGATGGATCCCTCGAAGGTGTATCACGACTCGGATCTCCAGCCGCCGCATGACTACTTCGCCTTCTACTCGTGGCTCCGAACGGAGTTCGAGGCGGACGCGGTCGTCCACCTCGGGACCCACGGCTCCCTGGAGTGGCTGCCCGGCAAGACGGTCGGGCTGGACTCGAAGAGCGCCCCCGACGCGCTCGTAAGCGACCTCCCGAACGTCTACCCCTACATCATCAACAACCCCGGTGAGGGGACGCAGGCGAAACGGCGCTCCTACGCCACGGTCGTCGATTATCTGACGCCGCCGATGGCCAACGCCGGAAGCTACGACGATCTGGCCGAGCTAGAGGAGTTGGCCGATCAATACCGGGAGGCCGGCAGCGAGGCGGGCGAGACCGTCGAACGGCTGATCCGCGAGCGGATCGACGAACTGGATCTCGCCGTCGAGTTGGGAATCGAGGGCGAAATTTCGGAGGCCGCGGACGTCCGTGGTCCCGAGGAGGCCGGGACGACGCTTGCGGAGGGTGCAGTGTCGGGCGACGACGTCGGCATCGACGAACTCGTCGAGCGCGTCCACAGCTACCTGACGGACGTGAAGACGACGCAGATACGGATGGGACTGCATACGATGGGCGAACCGCCCGAATCGGATCGTCTGATCGAGTATCTGGTCGCGCTGACCCGGCTGGAAAACCCCGGCGCGCCGTCGCTACGGGAGTCGGTGGCGGGCGTACTCGGCGTCGACTACCGGCGGATGCTCGATTCGCCCGGCGAGTACGACGAGACACTCGGGATGACCTACTCGCAGGCAGCCGACGAGGTCCACGAGTTGAGCGTCGAACTGGTAGAGACGCTCGCCGATCACGGCTTCGACGTTCCCGAAGCCGAACCCGACGCCGGCCCCGACGACGAGACGACGATGAACCTCATGGTCGTCGACGTCGACGCTTTGGGCGACGCCCGCGTGACGGGCGGTGCACACGACGACCTGCGGGAGGCGCTCGCCTACATCTGCGAGGAGGCCGCCCCCCGCGTGCTGGAGGCCGAAGCGGAGATCCCACAGACTGCGGACGCGCTGAACGGCGAGTACGTCGAACCAGGCGGCAGCGGCGCGCCGACCAGGGGCGGCGTCGATCTGTTGCCCACGGGGCGGAACTTCTACACGCTCGACCCCCGGAAGGTGCCGGCGAAGTCGGCGTGGGAGGTCGGGCGGGAGGTGGCCGACGGGACGCTCGAGCGACACCACGACGAACACGGGGAATACCCGGAGGAGATCGGCGTCGTCGCGTGGGGAACCCCGACGGTCCGGACGCGCGGCGAGACGATCGCACAGGTGCTTGCGCTTTTGGGCGTCGAGCCGGTCTGGACCGACGCGGGCCGGATCGACGACGTCGAACCGATCGGTCTCGACGAACTCGACCGCCCCAGAGTCGACGCGACGACGCGCGTTTCGGGGCTGTTCCGGGACGCCTTCCCGCAGGCCGCCGGCGTGATCCACGACGCCGTCGAGGCGGTCGTCGACCTCGATGAACCCCACGAGATGAACTACGTCAAGAAACACGTCGAGGAGGAGGCCGAGGAACTCGAAGCCGACGGACTCGATCCCGACGACGCGAGGGAGGCCGCCATGCCGCGCGTGTTCACCACCCGTCCGGGCGGCTACGGTGCGGGAACGAACAAGGCCGTCGACGAGGGCAACTGGGAGGATCGCTCGGATCTCGCCGAGGTGTACGTCCAGTGGGGCGGCTACGCGCTCGGCTCGCGGGGCCGCGTCAGCGAGGACCACGACGCCTTCCGGCGGCGGCTCGGTAGCGTCGACGCGACCGTCAAGATCGAGGACACGATGGAACAGGACGAGTTCGACTCCTCGGATTGGTACGCCTTCCACGGCGGATTCATCACGGCGGTCGCCGAGGTGTCGGGCGAGGAACCGGCCTCCTACGTCGGCGACTCCTCGGACCCGGACAACGTCGCCGTCTACACCAACGAGGAGAAAGTCCGGAAGGCGATGCGCTCGCGCGTGCTCAATCCCCAGTGGCTCGACTCCATGGAGGAACACGGCTACAAGGGCGCGGGCGATCTCTCACAGACCGTCGACGTGACGCTCGGGTGGGACGCGACGACGGGCGTCGTCAGCGACACGCTGTGGGAGGCCGTCGCCGACGAGTACGCCTTCGACGAGGACCGCCAGGCGTGGATGCGCGAGGTGAACCCGTGGGCGCTCGAATCGATCACGGACACGCTCTTGGAGGCGATCGAACGGGGGTTGTGGGACGCGGACGAAGGGACCGAAGAGCGGCTGACGGATCTCAACCTGCGGGTCGACGGTGATCTCGAGGAACGCAGTTCCGATCCGGACGTCATCGGGGAGGTGACCGGCGATGACGACTGAGGGGGCCGACGGCGAAACGGACGACTTCGAGGAGTATGCGGATCTCGGCGCGACGACGGCCGAGGCGATGGAGATCGCCGAGACGAGCATGGATCGGGTCCACGAGTTGGTTCCACAGGAGACGCTTGCTGACCGGATCAGAGCGAAATCCGTCCACGCGACCGGCGACGAGGAGTTCCAGTATCTGATCCGGTTCACCGGTCGCGACGACTCGGAGCCGGTTCGGGCGGGGGCGGAGGCCGTCCTCGGGGAGCGTCCGATCGTCACCGACATCACGATGGTCAAAGCGGGGATCACCGGCCGGGGCCACGACTGTCCGGTCCGGAAGGCGATCGGCAACGGCGCGGAGTTGGCCGCCGAAACCGGGATGACTCGGACCGCCGCCTCGGTGCTCGAACTCGATCGCGAGGGCGTCTACGACGGCGCGATCGCGACGATCGGCAACGCACCGACGGCCGCCCTCGCGCTCGCGGACTGCATCGAAGGGGGCACCCGCCCGGCGGTCGTCGTCGCCACGCCGGTCGGGTTCGTGAAGGCTGCCGAAAGCCGAAAGCGTATCCGTGGCGTCTGCGCCGAGTACGGTGTGCCAGCGATCACGAACGTCGGACGCCGCGGCGGGAGCGGGCTCGCAGCGGGGTTGACAAACGAGTTGATCCACGTCGCAAGCGACGCCCGCGACGACGAGGTGGATCTGGACGAATGACCGATCGCGTCGAGTTTCCGGACGATCCGGGAGCGTTCGCGGCCCGACAGCCCGAACTCGCTGGGGGTATCGACGGGGATCCGGTTCATGCGGTCGGGATCGGCCCCGGCAACCCGGAGTATCTCACTCGGCGGGGCGCGCGAGCGATCCGGGAGGCCGACGTCGTCGTCGGCTTCGAGACGGTCATCGAGTTCGTCGCCGACGAGATCACCGGCGAGGCGTTGACGTGTGGCTACGAAGACGAACCCGAAGTCCTCGCGGCGTTCGCCGACCGTGTCGCCGACGGCGCGAGCGGAACGGCCGTCGCGATGGGCGATCCGAACCACTCCGGTTACCAGTTCGTCGGCAAGGTCGAATCGGCCGTCGACGCGCCGGTGGAGGTAGTTCCGGGGATCTCGTCGGTGCAGATCGCCGCCTCCCGTGCCCGGACGCCGATGGAGGAGACGACGTTCGTGACGCTACACAAAAGCGGCCCGATCGAGTCCGACCTCGAACGGCTCGAACGCGACGTGGGGGAGAAACACCTGCTCGTGCTCCCGCGGCCGTTCGATTGGATGCCCGAACGGATCGCCCATCGGCTCCTCGAAGCGGGCGGGCCGGACTGTGACGCGCTCGTCTGTGAGCGGCTGACCCACGACGACGAGGCGATCACCCACGGGCCGCTATCGGAGTTGGCTGCCGATATCGACTCCCGCGAGGAGACGGCGTTTTCAGATCTGTCGGTGATGGTCATCCGGCGGTGAGAGGCGGCGTCCGGGAACGTTCCCGACGCGGCGTTTCGGGCACGAAACGATAAGTGCGGTCGACCCTAAGCGGCTCCAGAACGATCCGAATGACCACCAGACGAGGCGTTCTCCTCGCGGTCTCGGGGGGAATGCTTACAGGCGCGGCCGGCTGTGTCGAGTTCGCCGGTTCCGAAGAGGAGGGCGCGACGAACGGGTCCGGCGATGAAACTGCGACGAGCGATGCCGGCGGAACCGGACCGGCCGACGCCCCGGATATCGGCGGGGACGGCGACCCGAGCTACTTTCTGACCGCGGCGCCGGTCGAGGCGAACGACGGGCTCGAACCGGTGCTCTCGACTGACGAGGGGGCTGTCGCGGCGATCGAGCCGCTGATGGCGGTGATACGGGAGGTGACCGAGATCTTCGAGGTGACACACGAACCGGTCACCCCGGCCGAGGCCGAGGCGTTCGAGGAACTCACCGCCGACGTCGAGCGGTATTTCACCGGCAACCCGCCGGGGTATTACTTCGGTCACGAGCGGCGGCGGGTCTCGGTGACGCTCGGCGGGGGCTGAGCGCTCACCGACCGCGTCTATCGGTCGCAACCGGACAGACCGTTCACCGACCGCGGCCGTCCGTGGCGACGGGACTGACCGCGGCGGTGCCGGAGCCGAGTGCGCGGGCCTTCGCGAACTCGGCCTCGATCGCGTCGGTGACGGCCTCGTGGGTGCCGAGCGGATCGGCGTACGCGAGGCCGCCGCGGTCGAGTTCGATGCGTTCGGGGATGGCGCGGTCCGTCTCCTCGCAGGCGGCGAGGAAAAACGGGACGACAACTGCTCGATCCCCGGAGAGGTTGTACCTGAGACACTCGACGGCGGGGTTCTGCAGCAGATACGCCGTCGTCACCTCGCCGTACGCCGTCGTCTCGCGAAGCCGCGCCGCCTGCTGTTCGGCCGTCGAACGCGAGCCATCGGCGGACGTGTCGCCGAACGCGACGAGCGCGAGCGACGTCCGTTCGTCCGCCGAAATCGCATTACGGGCCCTGTCGGCGAGGCCACGGACGATCGCGGGGCTCGTCCCGACCGGCTCGCAGTGGTGGGCGGCCGGGAGCGCGCCGGGAATCGCCCGGGTCGTGTCGTGGGTGGGCGCGGGGGCCATCGGGACGACGTACGTCGTTCCCCGGCCCGGATCGGCCTCGAGCTCCGACGGGTCACGTTCGTAGGTCGAGACGACCACACGATCGGCGACCGAGCGCTCTCGGAGCCGCTCCGCGTGACGGGTCGCGATCGCACCGACGTGCTCGCGGGCGGCGAGCAGAAGTGTGTCTGTCATGGGACCTAAATCAAGTTCAGTTTAATTACAACAACTCGGTTTGTAGCGGTTTCTACGCCGCCGGGACAAATAGCTTTCGACGGATTCGCGGGGTTCAAGTTCGCTTGTACGGAATACAAGCGTAATGACCCGACTCGTACTCTGTGCCGGGACGACGCGGACGGCCGAAATCGACGGCATCAGCGCCGCGGGTGCCGACGCCGATATGATGGTTCACACGCCGAGTGCCGACGCGGAGATCCTGACGTACGGCCGCCCGGTCCGCTCGCCGGTCGTGCCCGTCTCCCCAACCGGCTGCCCGACGCCGGCGGTCGTCACCCGCGCGGTCGTCGAACGGCTCGGTATCGAGACGGCGGTCGTCGATTCGGGGCTCGCCGAGCCGACCGGCGCGCCGACGGTGACCGTCGGGGCCACGCCGGGCCGCGACATCCGGGAACCCGATCCCGTTCCCTCCGCGCCGGGGGCGTTTGCGGCGGCGCGACAGCTCGGCCGGAAGCTCCCCGACGACGAGCTGTTTCTCGCCGAGACGGTTCCGGGCGGGACGACGACCGCCCTCGGGGTGTTGACCGCGCTGGGCGAGGCCGACGTGCTCGGCCACGGGGAAGACGGCGACGGCGCGGCTGCTCCGGGGGCGGTCTCCTCGTCGCTGCCGGAAAACCCCCTCGAGCTGAAACGGGAGGTCGTCTCGGAAGCGCTCGCCGCCTCCTCGCTGTCCGCGGGCGCGGCAGCCGGCGAGCCGACGGTCGCGCTGCGGCGGGTCGGCGATCCGGCCCTGGCGGTCGTGTCTGGGATCGCAGCCGGCGCGCTCGAAACCGACACCGCAGTGACGCTCGCCGGCGGCACACAGCTCGTCGCGGCCGCGGCGTGTCTCAGACACGGGGGATACGAGGGGTCGCTGCCGCTCGCGACGACATCGTTCGTCGCGGCGGACCCCTCGATCGACCTCGATCGGGCCGCCTCGACGCTGAATCTCTCGGTGACAGTCACCGATCCCGGCTTCACCGACGACCACCCAGCCATGGCCGCCTACAACGCCGGCGAGGCAAAGGAGGGCGTCGGGATGGGCGGCGCGTTGGCGCTGGCCGATCGGGCCTCGGTTCCGATGGCCGACGTCCGGGCGGGGGTTCATGAGGTGTACGACCGGCTGTTGGCCGAAACCGACCGCGAGGTGCGGACGGCGTGAGAGGGTTCGTTCTCGCCGGCACCGCTTCCGGTGTCGGGAAGACGGTCGCTTCCCTCGCCGTCCTCGAAGGGCTACGGCGCGCCGGATACGACCCACAACCCACAAAGGCCGGGCCGGATTTCATCGACCCGAGCCACCACGCCGTCGTCTGTGATCGACCCTCCCGGAGCCTCGATCCCTGGCTCTCCGGCGAGGACGGCTGTCGGCGCAACTACTGGCGCGGCTCCGGCGACGTCTGCGTCGTCGAGGGGATGATGGGGCTTTACGACGGAACGAACTCGACGGCGTACGTCGCCGAAACGCTCGACGTGCCCGTCGTCCTCGTCGTCGACGCGAAGGCGGGGATGGAAAGCGTCGCGGCGACGGCGCTTGGGTTTCAGGCGTACGCGGCCGAAGCCGAACGGGACATCGACGTCGTCGGCGTGATCGCCCAGCGCGCCCACGGCGGGCGTCACGAGGACGGGATCGAAACGGCGCTCCCTGACGGTCTCGCGTATCTGGGCCGGGTGCCGCCGCTGTCGGGCCTGGAGATACCGGATCGGCATCTCGGCCTCCATATGGGTGCGGAAGCGCCGATCGATCCCGACACACTCACGCGAGCCAGCGAGCACCTCGATATCGACCGGCTCGTCGAACTCGCCCGTGAGCCGCCGCGGCCGGCGTCGGCGGGACTCCCGGAGCAGGGGACGGACGCGACTGTCGCTGTCGCCGACGACGCCGCCTTCTGTTTCAAATACCCCGCCACGATCGAACGGCTTCGAAAACGGGCCACCGTCGTCACGTTTTCGCCGGTCGCCGGCGACCCGCTGCCGGTCTGTGACGGCGTCTACCTGCCGGGGGGGTACCCCGAACTCCACGGGGCGGCGCTCTCTGAGAGCGACGCCCTCAGCGAGTTGGGCGAGCAAGCCGCCGAGGGCCGTCCCGTCCTCGGGGAGTGCGGCGGTCTGATGGCGCTTTCGGAGACGCTGACCGACGGCGACGGCGACACCCACCGGATGGCGGGGATCCTTCCGGCGGACGTACGGATGTGTGACAGATACCAGGCGCTCGATCACGTCGAGTTACGCGCCCGCGAGGACGCGCTCACCGCCGATAGCGGCGAAACGCTCCGCGGCCACGAGTTCCACTACTCGGAGGCCGACGTGGCGGCCGACGCGGACTTCGCCTTCGACGTCGAACGCGGCGACGGGATCGTCGACTCGAAAGATGGCCTCACGGAGCATCGGACACTCGGGACGTACGCCCACGTCCACGCCGACTCCGGCGCGTTCGATCGGTTTCTCGATCGGCTCTGAGAGCGGGCGGATGGAGAAACACTAATCGGCGTCGAACCCCCCACTCGGAGTATGAACGATCGAAACCGGGCGATCCACACCGGCATCGAAGGCGGGGGCGTCGCTGATGGTGGGTGAGTTCGAGCGGCCGCCACAGGGGGAGTTCGAACGCGAACTGCGGTCGTTTCCGGAGTTCTTCGACCGCCTGGAGGCGGGCGGCGCGCTCGATCTGTGGGACGCCGTCAACTCCGAAACCGAAATCGAGGGGCTCGTCTATCACCACCGCGGCGTACAGGTCCCAAGCTACGACGGACGGTTCGTCCTCGAGCCGGACGACGGGACGCGATCCGGGCCGGCGTTCAGCGTCGAGTTCGGTACCGTCGGCCCGCGTAGTGTCTGGGCGGTGTTCGATCTGCGCCTCTCGTGGGACGTGTATCTCGTCCTCTATGAGGAGGGTGCGGTCGTCGCCTGGATGAGCGACGCCGAGTTCGAATCCGAAGAGGCCGGCCGGTTCAGATCGAAGGCGGCGGCGGTCGAAGCCGGGCAGTTCTCCTTCGGCGTGTTCTTCCGGTTCGGCCCCGACTGGGTCGAACGCGAGGAGTGGGGACAGTCCTCGACGGCACCGGCCATGCTACAACTCGGTGACGGCCGGCTCTTGACCCCGGAAACCGAATCGGAGTTCTACGGGAACCCTCACGCGATCCCGGACGAGTTCCGCCCCGCGGCCGACGGCGGCGCACCGTCGTTCTATGGGCTGCTCGAGGCGGAGCTGTCGGCCGATTCCGAGGAGTGAAGACGGAACGGAGGTCCGTTACGGCTCCGAGGGCTCCCCGAACGGCTCGTAGCCGATCCCTCCGAGGCCGAACTCCACGGCGTTTACGATGTAGTGGGCAACGAAAACGACGAGCAGGCTCTCGGTCAGGACGAACACCGCGGCGAGGGCGAACCCCAACACCCCGGTCGCGACGACCCCGAGACGGCCCTGTGCCCCGTGTCCGGCGGCGAAGGCGAGAGAGGAACCGACGGCGAGAAGCCACGGCGAGATCCCGAACCCGGTCGAGAACGCCCCGATCATCGCAGCCCGGAACAGAAGCTCCTCGAAGCCGGCGATAAGCGGCAGTACAACGAGGAGGAGGACGACCCATCCCGACGGCGACGACGGCGTGAGGAGCGCTCGGAGCTCGGCGCTCGGGTCAGAATCGAGACACCCACTCAGGAGGGTGTTGACGAGCGCGATCGCGAGCCCCACGACGACACCGAGCCCGACGGCCTCGGGGCCGGTCACGCCGGCCCCGATCCCGAGGGAGGCGACTGGAACGTCGGTCAGCAGGACGCCGACGATGAGAAGGACGGCAAACAGCGCGTGTGAGGCGCCGACGTTCGCGAGCAGCGCCATCGAGGAGGGTTTCGGTCCCGACACGCCGCCTTGGTACCCGCCGGTGCCAGCGGGGCGATTGGCTCCGCCGGTGGCATCGAGGCGCTCGACCGTACCGGTGGCGTCGAGGTGATCCGCTCCGTCGGGCAACGACGGCTCGTCGGGGGCCGGCTCGGCCGCGAACTCGGCGAGGAGACGTTCCGAAGCACGGGCCGAAAGCAGGACAAAGGACGCAACGAGAAGCGTAAGCGCCGCGAAAGCGACCCACCGGGTCACGCCCTACTGGGGGCTCGGGCTGCTGGCCCCGCCGACCTCGCGCTGTTCGAGCGCGGAGCCGGTGATGTTCTTGAGACGATCGATGAGCGAATCCTTCGCGGGTTCGCCGGCCAGCGCCACGTCGAGCACTTCCGAGATGTGCGAGACGGGGATGATCTCGATTTGGTCCTTGTACTCGTCCTCTATCATCACGTCCTGTTCGTTTGCTTTCGGGATGATGACCGTCGAAAGCCCCGACTTGGCGGCGGCTTCGATCTTGTGGGTGACGCCGCCGACCGGCAGGACATCGCCGCGGACCGAAAGCGAGCCGGTCATGGCGAGGTTCTGCCTGATCGGCACGTCTTCCAGCGCGGAGATGACCGCCGTTGCGACCGTAATCGAGGCGGAGTCGCCGTCGACGCCGCCCTCGCCGGCCTGGACGAACTGGATGTGGACGTCCTTCTCGGAGATGTCCTCGTCGGAGAACTTCTTGATGATCGCGGAGACGTTGTCGACGGCCTCCATCGCCATCTCCTTCAGCTGACCCGTAGCGATCACCTTGCCGCCGCCCTGGGTGGGCGTGACTTCGGCCATGACCGGGAGGACGATCCCGGAGTCCTCACCCATGACCGCAAGCCCGTTGACGCGGCCGACGACGTCGCCTTCGTTGACGGTGAGCTCGTAGTCCTTACGCCGTTCGATGTAGTCGTCGGCGAGTTGCTGTTCGATCGACCGCGAGCGGGCCTTCGCCTGTAGAACGTCGTCCCGGGTGGTGTGTTCTCGGTCCTCTGCGCGGGCGATGTCGCCCGACACGCGGATCAGACCGCCGAGGTTCCGGAACTCGAGTGTCAGGTGACCTTTCCGACCCGCACGGCGGCGGGCCTCGAGGATGAGCTCCTCGATCGCCTCGTCGGTAAACGGCGGCAGGCGGCCGTCGTTTTGGACCTCCTGGGCGACGAAGCGGGCGTATTTGCGCCGCATCTCGGGGGAGTCCTCGATGGTGTCGTCCATGTACACCTCGTAGCCGTACCCCTTGATCCGGGAGCGAAGCGCCGGGTGCATGTTCTCCATCGCGTCGAGGTTCCCCGCCGCGACCATCACGAAGTCCGTCGGAACGGGTTCCGTCTGGACCATCGCACCCGAGGAGCGCTCGCTTTGGCCGGTGATCGCGAACTCTCCTTCCTGGATCGCGGTCATCAGCTTCTGTTGGCTGCGGATGTCGAGGGTGTTGATCTCGTCGACGAACAGCACCCCCTTGTTGGATTTGTGGATCGCGCCGGCTTCGACCCGGTCGTGGCTTGGCGTCTCCATGCCGCCCGACTGGAATGGGTCGTGTCGAACGTCGCCGAGCAGCGCACCGGCGTGGGCGCCCGTCGCGTCCTCGAACGGCGCGACCTGTTGGTCGGCGTTGTTGACGAGCAGGTTCGGCACCATCGCATCGGAGCCGCGGCTCATGTATTTGAACGCGAGGTAGATGATACCCGCGGCGATGATACCCAAAAGCAGCGCCTGCGCGATGAGGATCGCGTAACCGAAGACGACGGCGATGATGATCCACATCAGGAAGCTCCGCATCTGGTTTCGCTTGCGGGCCTCCTCCTTGTGGGCGTCGACGATCTGTTCGCCCTTGCCGGCGGGGACCGTCCGGACCTTCGGCTCGTTGCCGTCGTCGGGGTTGTGATAGACGAGGACGTCCTGTAGCTCCTCTTTCGGGAGGAGCTGGCTCATCGCCTTCGCGAGCATCGATTTGCCCGTTCCGGGCGAGCCGATCATCATGACGTGGCGGCGCTGCTTGGCCGCTTTCAGGATGATGTCGCGGGCGTGGTCCTGGCCGATGACTTGGTCGACGAGCCGGTCTGGGACCCGGATATCGGCGCTCGAATCGATCTGGAGGCCGCCGAGGAGGCCGTCTTCCTCCTCCTCGTCGATCTCGGTTTCGCTGTCGACGTGGACGTCGCTGCCGAGATCGGACCCATCGAGGAGGTCCTCGTCCTCGTCGAGCCGGTCGCTCGCGCCCCGATCCTCGGGAGCGCGTGGTTCCTCCGGGTACGGATCGTCCGGACCCGGTTCGGTGTCTTCCTCACGCCCGTCTTCGTGCCCGAACGTCCCCTCGTCGGGGGCGGACCTGTCACCGGCGTCGTCGGACCCCTGTGACGGCCGGTGCTCGTCCGCGTCGGACACCTCGTTTGGTTCCTTTTCGTTGCTCATAGAAACGTTTCTACTGCCTGTAATGAGGGGTTATCGACTGATATACTTTCTCCCCGAGTCAGAGCATGCCGGCGGACGAAACCGCAGGACTGCAGCCATATACGGGGGAAAAGCGCCGGCCGGAGCCTGACCCGTCGGCTTTATCAGATTCCCCGTCGGAGCCAACGGTATGACGCGGGGCTTTTACATCGGACGGTTCCAGCCGTTCCACGAGGGCCACCACGCGATGGTCGGGCGGATACGCGAGGAGATCGACGAGCTCGTCGTGGGCATCGGCAGCGCGGACAAATCCCACACCGTCCGGAACCCCTTCACCGCCGGCGAGCGGGTCATGATGATCACGAAGGCGCTCGCCGAGTTCGAGACGACGACGTATGCGGTCCCGATCGAGGATCTCAACCGGAACGCCGTCTGGGTCAGCCACGTCCAGTCGATGAGCCCGAACTTCGACGTCGCCTACTCGAATAACCCCCTGGTCGTTCGGCTCTTCGAGGAGGCCGGAATCGAAGTCAGACAGTCGCCGATGTTCCACCGCGAGGAGTTCGAAGGCGCGGAGATCCGGGGACGGATGGTCGCCGACGAGGACTGGCGGTCGCTCGTTCCCCCGACAGTCGCGGACGTGATAGAGGAGATAGAGGGCGTCGAACGGATCCAGCGGATCTCACAGACCGACGCGAACGGGGCCGACGGGAACGGCGACCCGGCGGACGATTGAACGTATGATTACGCTCGCCTCCGATTTCGGGACGCCGTATCCGGCCGCGATGAAGGGAGCGATCCTCGGGGAGTGTGACGCCCGACTCGTGGATATCGGCCACGATTTCCCCCGGCAGAACGTCCGTGCGGCCGCCTTCTGGCTCGCGCGGATCCTTCCGGAGTTTCCGCCCGCGGTCCACCTCGTCGTCGTCGATCCCGGTGTCGGAACCGACCGTGCCGCGTTGATCATCAGGGCCGGCGACCACGTCCTCGTCGGGCCCGACAACGGCGTGTTGCTCCCGCCAGCGCGGGCGCTCGCCGGGGAAGACGCGGACGTTCGAACCGATGTCGACGCGTACGAACTCGACATCACCGAACCGCGGAGCGCGACGTTTCACGGCCGGGACGTGTTCGCCCCCGGCGCGGCGATGGTCCACGAAGCCGGGATCGACCGGCTTCCGGATCTCGACGGAGTGTCACCGGCCGGGGATATCGCCGATCTCCGGCTCCCCGATCCGGAGATCACCGAGGAGGGCGTCACCGGCGAGGTGCTCGTCGTCGACGGGTTCGGGAACGTCATCACCAACGTTCCGGGCGGAACGCTCGGAAACCGCAGCGTGGTCCGGATCGACGGCGAACCGACGCCGGTCGTCCACTCCTACGGCCACGCCGAAGGCGGCGAAGGCGTCGTCACGGTCGGAAGCCACGGCAACGTCGAACTCGCAGTCAACCGCGGACGGGGCGACCGCGCGTTCGATCTTGACGTCGGCGACGCCGTGCGTATCGGGTTCTCCTGAAGTGGATCTCCCGGAACGGTGTTTATAAGTGGTGTCGGTATCCGCGTCTACTCGCAGTAGGCGTTTTCGTCGTCCATGAGGTTTTTCAGCCGGCTGCGAGCCGTCGGCTCGAACTGCCGTTGGGTTCGCGCCGAGGGACGGGCGGTCGATTCGCCGGGAGCCGCCCACGGGTCGGAGCCGCCTCGAGCGGCGATTTCGGTCGTTCGTGCGGTCGGTTGCGGTTCGGGCGTCGTCTGCGGGTTCGTGCTCATTATTGGGTCGAAGTCGGGGTAATCGTCGTCGGTACGGATCGAAAAGAGATTACGCTACGTGTACCCCAATAGCGAGCAGCGATCCGCGGCGAGTTGTATCTCGCATGTACTCACCGGTACTTCATGATTGTTCATAAAGATATCGGAACGCGGACGTACTGGAGCGGTCTCAGGGTTCCCAGACGACGATCGCGGCGTCGAGTCGGCCGTAGGGGATGTCGTATCGCGCCGTCGGCTCGATCGGCAGTAGTTCCGGGCTGGTCGTCAGGGCGACGAGCCGGCCGACGTCACCCTCCTCGATCCGGTTGACGAACGCGCCGTAGAGCTCCCGGAGGTCGGTCCCCGTCCGCACGCCGAACGGGAGGTTCGTCACGACGCAGTCGGCGTCGATCGGGGCCGTTCGCGCGTCGGCGTCGGCGATCTCGAAGGCGTCCTCGAGCCCGGCCGCCTCGCGGTTGATGCGGGCGCATCGCCGCCAGCGCTCCCGGATCTCCCGGGCTTCGATGTCGAGGGCGTCGTCGGCCACAGCCGCGGAGCCGTCCTCGACGTGCGCCGCACGACCGCGCCGGAACCGGTCGCCGTCGTAGCCGGGGAGTGCCCCGAATTTCGGGTCGAGGTCCGGGCGCGGGACGCGGTCGGTCGCCGCCAGCGCGGCCTCGGTCGGGATCGTCGCCGAACCGGCCATCGGGTCGATCAGGCGGTCGTCGGGACCCCATTCGGCGATCCGGATCATCGCGTACGCAAGCGTTCCGCGAACCGGCGCGTCGTGTTCACAGACCCGGTAAGGGCGTTTATGTAGGGACTCGCCGGTCAGATCGACCGCGAGGGTGAACCGGTCGTCGTAGACGTACGCCTCCAGTCGAACCGTTGGGTCGTCGAGATCGACGGGCAGCCGCGTTCCGGTCGCCTCGCGGTAGCTGTCGATAACGGCCTGGCCGACCCGTTCGGCCACGTCGACGCTCGTGAACTCGTGGGAACCGTGGCGGGTGCCGACGACGCCGAAATCGTCGCTCGGCAGCCGGTCGGCGACCGGGGCGGCGGCGGTCAACTCGTACACGTCCGCGAGTTCCTCGATCGGACCGTCGACCAGCACGGCCATGATCCGATGGAGGGTTCGGCCCCGGTAGTGGAGCTCGTAGACGTCTCCGGGGGTGCCCTCGAACTCGACGACACCGCGGTGGTGAACCGACGCGTCGGTTCCCAGGAGCTCCTGGATCTCGTCGGCTGCGATGGCCTCCAGTCCGCCGTTCGTCGTCGCGAGGAGCCTCACGGGTTCCGTAGCGGAGCCCCGGTGAAAAACGCCCCGCCGCGGTCGGGACGTCATCCGGATTCGATTCAAAAAATTTATTACGAACCGTGGACAATCTACAAATGCAACGAGGTGAAAAGCGATGGCACTGCCCACGAGTCCGACAAACTCCTGGATGCAGAGCCTCGATTTCCCGAGCAGGCTGTTCGAACGCGGTGGTAACGACTACGAACTGTACGAGGAGGACGACGAGTTCGTCCTGAGCGTCGAGATGCCGGGGTTCGATCCCGAAGACATAACAGCGTCGTGGGAGAACGGCGTCCTCAACATCGCCGCCGAGCACGAGGACGAACACCGCAACGAGCGGCGGACGTATCACCGGCGGTTCCGTTTCCCGAAGGACGTCGATGACGAGGAGATCACCGCCGAGTACGCCAACGGAATCCTCGACGTGCGGTTGCCGGTCATGACGGGCGCGACTGTCAGCGGTACCGAGATCAAAATCGAAGCCTAATACGGCGCGGTGTCGGTCGGTACGGCGGCGTCCGTCCCGTGTCGATCGCTGCGGTATCCGTCGGCTGAGTCGAAACGCGACCGACGAACG
>OBKM01000496.1_pt1 | contig 19229 bp, 14 predicted proteins | sample 1519691 | NCBI WGS metagenome assembly OBKM01 (sample SAMEA37050418, study PRJEB22526) | metagenome | biome: saline pan; feature: lake; material: water | place: Egypt | collected 2015 | depth 0.5 m | reverse complement strand
CGGACGACGGCGAGTCGAACGAGGGCGGGCCGGACGACGGCGACGAGGGTGAGACGGACGCCGACTCGGAGCCGACCACAGACGGACAGGTCTCCATGGAGGACTACCTATGAGATTCGACAGGGTCCGGCTCACCAATTTCAAACCCTACGGCGATGCCGACGTCCGATTGTCCGAGGGGGTGACAGTCATCCACGGCCTCAACGGCAGCGGGAAGTCCTCGCTGTTGGAGGCATGCTTCTTCGCGCTGTACGGCTCGAAGGCGCTCGACGGGACCCTCGACGACGTGATCACGAACGGAGAAGACGAGACCGAGGTCGACCTCTGGTTCACGCATGACGGAGTCTCGTATCACGTCTCGCGTCGGCTTCGCGAGTACGACGACCGCGTCGATCACGACTGTACGCTCGAAGCGACCGCGGGAGGCGACGTGACGCGCGACGGCGCGACCGCGGTTCGACGGTTCGTCACCGAGCTGCTCCGGATGGACGCCGACGCGTTCGTCAACTGCGCGTACGTCCGTCAGGGCGAGGTCAACGCCCTCATCAACGCCAGTCCGAGCCAGCGACAGGACGTCATCGACGACCTCCTCCAGCTGGGGACCCTCGAGGAGTACCGCGAGCGCGCCGGCGACGCGCGCCTCGGCGTCGAGGACGTGTTGAACGCGAAGCGGGCCGTCCTTAGAGAGAAGGAGAGACGGATCGAGGAGAAGGAGGAGCGGGACCTCCACGACCGGCTCAACGGACTCGAAAGCGACCTCGCGGAGCTCGACGAGCAAGTCGACCACTACGAGGACCAGCGGGACAGCGCGCGCAAGACCCGGTCGGAGGCGGTCGAGACGCTCTCGACGTACGAGGAGAAACGGGACGAACTGGAAGCGGTCGAGTCGGAGATCGAGGGGATCGAGACGTCGATCCGCGAGACGGAGCAGGAGCGCGAGACACACCGGACGGCGATCGGCGAGGCGCGCGAACGCATCGACGAGATCGAGTCCGGGATCGACGGGCAGTTGGACGCCGCGGGGGTCGAAACGGCGACCGCGGCGGCCATCGCCGACCGCCGCGCGGAGCTCGACGACCGGGAGGCCGAGATCCGTGCGGAGCTCGACGACGTGCGGGTGAACGCCGAGGCGTTCCGGAACCAGTCGGAAACGCTCTCGGAGAAGGCGGATGACCTGGCCGAGCGAGCCGCGGACGCCGAACGCGAGGCCGAACGTCGCGAAGAGGAGGCCGAGGCCGCAGCGGCGGAAGTCGAGGAACACGAGTCCTCGATCGAGGAGCTCCGCGAGGAGGCGGCCGGGCTCCGCTCCCGGTTCGAGAACGGTAGGGGGGACGCCGAGACGGACGGGGTGGACGACGCCGAGACGGACGGAGTGGACGACGACGAAACCGTCGAGGAGACCGTTAACGTGGGGCCCGACGAGGCGGCCGGACGACGGGAGACCCTCCGTGAGCGACGCGGCGAGGCTCGCGAGCGGATCGCCGAGCTCTCCACGGAGTTGAAGAACGCCCGTGAACGGGTCGCGGACGCGGAAGCACTACTGGAAGCCGGGAAGTGCCCGGAGTGCGGACAGCCAGTCGAGGACTCCCCGCACGCGACCGGGATCGACGAGGATCGTGAGCGCGTCGCGACGCTAGAGACGGAGCTCTCCGCCGCCCGCGATCGGGCCGAACGCCTCGATGACCGGATCGAGACGCTCGACGGGCTCGTCGAGGCGGCCGACCGGCTCGACGAGATCGACGACACCATCGGAACCGTAGCGGAGCGAGTCGAGGAGAAGCGTACGGAGGCAAGCGAGAAGCGGGAGGCAGCGAGCGAGAAGCGCGACGAGGCCGGGAAGCTCCGGGAGCAATCCGAGGAGACGCGCGAGGTGGCCGTAGAGAAACGTGAGGAGGCCGAGGCAAGCGAGAAGCGGGTACGGGAGCTGGAAGCCGAGATCGACGCGATCGAGGACGCTCGGATGTCCGTGAGCACGGTCGAGGAACGCTTGAACACGATATCCGATCTCAACGAGCGGATCGAGCGTCGTCGCGAGAAGCGGGCGAACCTCGAGGAGGTGAACGACGAGCGGCGCGACCGGCTTGCGGACAAACGAGATCGACGCGACGACCTCCGAGAGGACGTCGATGAGGAGGCGATCGAGACGGCAAAGAAGCGCAGGGAGGACGCCGAGGACTACATCGAACAAGTCACCGAGGAGTTGGACCGGCTCGACGAGCGCCGGACCGAGCTCCAGAACGCGATCGGCGGCGTGAGAGGTGAAATAGCGGCGCTTGAGGAGTTCCGCGAGGAACGTGAGTCGCTGGCCCGGACCGTCGAGTCGCTGGAGTCGCTCCACGACGAGACCGCCGAGCTGGAGGCGACGTACGGGGACCTCCGTGCGGAGCTGCGGCAGCGAAACGTCCGGGAGCTGGAACGGACGCTCAACGAGACGTTCGAGCTGGTGTACGGCAACGACGCCTACTCACACATCGAGTTAGACGGCCAGTACGCGCTTACCGTGTATCAAAAGGACGGAGAACCGCTCGATCCCGAACAGCTCTCCGGGGGCGAGCGGGCGCTGTTCAATCTCTCGTTGCGATGTGCGATCTATCGCTTGCTCGCCGAGGGGATCGAGGGAGCCGCGCCGACGCCGCCACTCATCCTCGACGAACCGACCGTCTTCCTCGACTCCGGGCACGTCTCCCGGCTCGTCGACCTCGTCGAGGAGATGCGTGGGTTCGGCGTGCGACAGATACTCATCGTCAGCCACGACGACGAGCTGGTCGGGGCGGCCGACGAGCTCCTAACCGTCGAGAAGAACCCCCGGACGAACCGCTCCACGGTCACGCGCGAGGACGTCGCCGGGCTCGACGTCGCGTCGCTCGCGGACGACTAAGCGACGGTCGGGGCCGCGCCGACCGGACCGGAGCGAGCGTCGTGAACGGCCGCCGATAACACTACCCCTCATGTATCGGAACTGCTGTACTCGGCGTCCGCACCACCGAGTACACCGTCCGCGGGTTCCGTCTCACGCAACAGTCGGACCGCCTTCTGGGCGTCTTCGGTCGCCTCGTAGCCCCGCTGCCCGACGACATCGACCTCCTCGACCAACCCGGTAGCACGGAACTCCGTGAGTCGGCCGTGAAGTTCCGATTCACACGCCCCGGAAGCGTCCATGAGTTCGGTAACCGACACCGGCCCGGCATCGACGAGTTCCACGAGCAGACCGAGCGACCGGTCGTCGTGGACCGCGCGGATCACCCGGCGGACGACGGCTGGAACAGCGAGCGACGCCGTTTCGAGCGGCGGTTCGCCGTCGACGACCGTTAACTCCGCGTTCTCGACGTAGCGCTCCTCGCCCGAGATCGGGTCTCGTACCAGACTCGACTCGTCGGAGCGTTTCACGAGGAGGTACGTGTTGCCGTCGCCGTCGCGGACCGTCTGCATGGGCGATCGGAGGCCCTCCGAGGTCATTACCGTTCCGGGGCGTCGTCGTCAAGGTCGGCGTCGAGATCGGGATCGGAACCCACCGTTTCGTTCGGATCAGCATCCATCGTCTCGTCCGGGTCGTCCGATCGCGACCGATCCCACGCACGATACGTCTGGTACGTTCGGATGCCGGCAAGCAGCCCGACGCCGAGGAGGGCGGGTCCGGCTCGGCTCCACCCCTCGAAGTACCAGACCATCGGACCTAGGAATACGAGGAGAACGGCGATGTTCGCGTAGATCACGGCGACGACGAACGCGCGAAGCGTGTCCTTGTCGACGTCGCCCGCGGACTCGAAGTCACCGCTCTCGTCGAACGTCTTGACCGAGGGCGCTTCGGGGATGTCCGGCGTCATCTCCCGCTCGGCGTCGGAACTCTCGCCGAAGGACACCTCGCCCTCGTTTTCCTCGTCGAATGGGAACACGGCTGAACTACGGCATGGCGAGTCAAAGGGGTTGCGCCCGGCATCAACGTCGATCACGGAGCGGTGTGAAACGTTCCCTCAGGCCGCGTCGACGAGTCGGACTGTTCGGCTCGCCTCGACCCACGCAAGGGGGTTCGTCGCGTCGAAGAGAACCACGTTTCCGTCGTCTTCATACGCCTCCACCTCGGCATCGACCGCATCACGGTCTCCCGAGCGGTGCGTCCCGTTCTCCCGGTGAGGGTTCGAGGGCATGGACCGTGGTAGGTCATGCCATAATATATGCCTTTCCGTGGACGGGCGTCCCGCTGATGCGGGTTCCGGAGGCCGATTCGACACGTCCGAGTCGCTGTCCCGTCACTCCTTTGAGGGGAACGGAACACGACCGAATGCCGAGTTTTTTAGCCGGGTACGCCGAAGCGTTTGTATGACTCAGTCGGGGCTTACGGATTTCTCGTCGTCCGAGGACGCGGACGACGGCGGCGGCACCGGCCGAGACGACCTCGCCGCCGCGGAAGCGGAGGTCGTCACCGGTGCGGGCGGGGGACGCGTCAGCAACGTGATCGACGTCGACGAAGCGAAGTTCCCGAACTCGACGGGCACCGTCGAGTTGATGATCACCCAGATCGACTACGCCATCGAGGGGTACGGGAGTGACGAGTACCCGGTCGTCCACGTGTTCGGGCGTCGTCCGAACGGCGGCAATCGCGATGACACCGGCGACAGCGACCGCGACACCGTCGAACACCTCCGCGTACTCGGCGTCGAGCCCTACTTTTATGTGCCGACCACGGATCTGGATATCGACCCCGTCGAGGAGTACGACGTCGTCATCGGGACGCGCGAGACGGACCCCAACGGCGACCCCTACGAGAGCATCCGTGGCGAGCCGCTCACTCGAATCGTCACCCGAACGCCGCGCGATGTCGGGAGCATCCGCGACGACTTCACGACGACGTTCGAGGCGGACATCCTCTTCCCGAACCGGTTTCTGATCGACAACGGGCTCAACGGCGGGATCCGCGTCGAGGAGCGCCGACTCGATGACGAGGACGGGACAATCCAAGTCCACGAGAGGCACCTCGAACCCGCGGACGTCGACGCCGAGATGCGCGTGAACACGTTCGACATCGAGGTCGACGACCGCCGCGGCTTTCCGGAGGACGGCGAGGAGCCGATCATCTGTCTCACCAGTCACGACTCCTACGACGACGAGTACGTGATCTGGCTGTACGACGCGCCCGACGCGGAGGTACCACCGCCAGAGGAACTCCCCGACTACGAGGGGATCGTCGGCGACGGCGACGAGCTCGACTTCGAGGTCCGCACCTTCGAGGAAGAGGCCGCGATGCTCGACGCGTTCGTCGAGTACATCTCCGAGACGGACCCGGATCTCTTTACGGGGTGGAACTGTCTACCGGCGGATAGTCAAATTCTCAAAGCGGACGGGACCGTGCAACGGATCGAGGACGTGTGTGTCGGAGACGAAGTGATAGGGAGCGACGAGCAGCGGACGACGACCGCGGAGGTCACGAACAAGTGGGAGAGCGAAAAGGATATTCTTCGGTACAGGCTCGCGGACGGAACTGATCTCCGCAGTTCGGAGGATCATCGGGTGATGGTCGGTGACGATGATCAAGTCGACTGGAAGGAGGGAAGCGAGATCGACGTCGGGGACTATCTCCTCAAGCCGCGAAAATTGAACGTCGACTCGGAGCGTGTTCCGACCCTCAGTGACCTCGTTCCAATCGAATGCCAGCGGTTCGGAAGTAAAGAAGCGATCAAATCGTTTAAATCTGAACTCCCTTACGGTGCCGTTTCCGAACTTGCGGAGGAGTTTGATCTCGCCACGGGGACCCTACATCACCCGAAGACAGACGTCTGGACTCCGGAGCGCTGTCAGCTTGCGTCCGACCGGTACGACGTTGCCCTCCCTGACGGCGGACGGGAGTACCGCCGCACGCGGAACGACCTCGACAGAGAACTTACCGGCCACGAAATGTATCTCGCAGGGCTCGTTCTCACGGACGGGACGATGTCGCCCGAAGACGGAGTCCGTTTTTACAACACGCGCGAGGAGTTACACGAACAGTTCCCCGGTGAGACGCATCTCGAACCCGATGGAAAAGGATGCTACAAGCAGAACGTGCTGGACTACGCCCGGATGTACGCGTTCAACGGACTCGGAATTCCGTTCGGTGACAAAAACGGGGGAGAGGTCGATCTCTCGACGGTTTTCGAACTTCCAGAATCGCATATAGAACGGTTCTTGGCAGGAGTCATCGACGGGGACGGGAACGTTTCGTCTTCGGTGACCGTTGCGGCCGAAAATCGGTCCATCGGAGAGTGGTACGTGAAGTTATTCCGCCGGCTTGGAATCTACGCAGAACAGCGTGAGAACGTGGTTCGGGTTCCGGACGCAGAGCGTGAGATCCAGCGGCTCAGGGATCGGGTTCTCCCGCATCTCTCTCACTCGAAAAAGCGAGAGGCGATAAAAGCGCTGGACGGTGGAAAGAGTGGACGGAGCGAGAACATCCCGTACGCGCTCTTCGAGGCTGATACCGGCACTGACGAGAAGCGGATCGGCCGGGACAAACACCGCCGAGGAATTAATCTCAAACGGCACGAAACGACTCTCGACAAGTGGCCGGAGTACGTGTTTGTGGAGGTTGAGGACGTGGAGCGTGTCGGTACGGAGACGACCTACGACATCGAGACGACCACGCACAACTTCTTCGCAGATGATTGTCTCGTCCACAACTGCGAGGACTTCGACGTCCCGTACTTCTTCGACCGGATGGAAGAGCTTGATCCGGGAAGCGAGTATAATCTCTCGGTGGATCGATTCTCCCGGATCGGCGAGGTGTGGCGCTCCGGCTGGGGCGGTCCCGATGTTAAAGGGCGGGTCGTCTTCGATCTGCTGTACGCCTACAAGCGGACGATGTTCACGGAGTTGGAGTCCTATCGACTCGACGCGGTCGGAGAGCGCGAGTTGGGAGTCGGCAAGGAGCGGTACGCCGGTGACATCGGGGACCTCTGGGAGCAGGATCCGGAGCAACTGTTGGAGTACAGCATCCGGGACGTGGAACTCTGCGTCGAGATCGATCGGGCGCAGGACGTGATCGCCTTCTGGGACGACGCTCGGAAGATCGTCGGGTGTAAGATCGAGGACGCAACGACGCCGGGCGACGCGGTCGACATGTACGTGCTCCACATGGCGTACGGGAACTTCGCGCTCCCCTCGAAGGGCCAGCAGGAAGCCGAGGATTTCGAGGGTGGCGCGGTGTTCGATCCGATCTCCGGGGTTCGTGAGATGGTGAGCGTACTGGATCTAAAGTCATTATACCCCATGTCGATGGTGACGATCAACGCGTCGCCAGAAACGAAAGTCGATCCGGAGGAGTACGACGGCGAGATGTATCGGACCCCGACGGGGGTCCACTTCCGGAAGGAGCCCGACGGGATCATCCGGGAGATGGTGAACGAGCTACTTGACGAGCGCGAAGAAAAGAAGGCGCTCCGAAACGAGCACGACCCCGGAACCGAGGCGTACGAGCAGTACGACCGCCAGCAGGGAGCTGTCAAGGTTTTGATGAACTCGTTGTACGGCGTTTTTGGGTGGGATCGGTTCCGCCTGTACGACCGCCAAATGAGCGCTGGCGTCACCTCCACCAATCGCGAGGTGATCGACTTCACCGCCGACGTGACGAGCGAACTAGACAGGGAAGTCACGTACGGCGACAGCGTCACTGGCGACCGACCAGTCGTCGTCCGAGATCCGGACGGAATCGTTCGAATTCTTCCCATCGAGGACCTCTTCGAGCGAGCCAACCGGGACGTGACTGCGGGGGTCGTCGTTACGGCCGACGGTGGAGCGGTCGCGTCGAACACCCTCGGAAAGGACAGGAGACAGCTTCCGGGGTGGGAAGCGCTGTCCGTCTCCGCCGACGGGGAACCGGAGTGGAAGCAGATAGAACAAGCGATTCGGCACGAGACGGACAAAGAAGTGGTCAACCTCCAACACAAGTTCGGCGAATCGACGACAACACGGGACCACTCCTACGTTGTCGACGACGGTGGCGAGTTCGCCGAGGCAGCTCCCGAGGACGTCGAGGAGCCGATTCGAGTTCCGGGCCTTCCGGAGGTAGACACCGTCGACACGATCGACATGTACGAGGTGTTAGACGGTTACGTTCGAGAATACGAGGACGGCCGCAGCGTCGGTAGCGAAAACGCCAGATCGAAAACCAAACGAGTTCACGCCGACGAGGAGTGGGTCTGGTTCGGACACGAACATCACGATGCCATCGGGAAGGGAGTCAAAGTGCGTCGACATATCGATTTCCGCTCGGATGAGGGCCGATCCCTTGTCCGATTACTCGCGGCGTATATATCCGAGGGAAGCGCCTCGACCGTCGAGACGGCCGATTCGAGATTCGGTGCGAATATCGCGGAGTCGCGTGATGAGTGGCTGGAAGGTCTTCAAGAGGACTACAATCGGTTGTTCGAGGGATCGACAACAAGTATCATCGTATCCGACACGGCACCGGAGCGAACGGTGGCGTACGAAACCAAGGACGGTGAGCGGTCCGTCACGTACGACGACGTCACCCACAAGCTCCAGATGATGAACGAGCTGTCGGCGGTCTTCTTCCGCGAGTTCGCTGGACAGACATCGCGCGGGAAACGAATTCCGGGGTTCGTGTTCAATCTCCCAGACGGATTACAGCGGCTCTTCGTCGAAGTGCTCATCGAGGGGGACGGGTCGCGCGAGTTCCCCCGATATTCCGAGGAGTACGCGGAGCGGAACTTCGACTTCGAGACGACGAGCCGGGAACTCGCCGCGGGGCTGTCCATGCTGCTCACCCAGCGCGAGAGAAAACACTCGCTCAAGTACCGGGACGCGAAGGACAGCTACACGATTCGAACGTGCGACTTCTATCGGAGCGGCCGCGATCCGGTCGTCGAGGAGGTAGAACACGATGGCTACGTGTACGACCTCAGCGTCGCCGACAACGAGAACTTCGTGGACGGGGTCGGAGGCGTGGTGCTTCACAACACCGACTCCGTCATGCTGTCGCTCGGCGACCTCCCGAAGGAGGAGGCGATCGAGACCTCCTTCGATATCGAGGAGCACATCAACGATCGATACGACGATTTCGCGGCTGACGTACTGAACGCCGACGATCACCGCTTCCAGATCGAGTTCGAGAAGCTCTACCGCCGGTTCTTCCAAGCCGGCAAAAAGAAGCGATACGCCGGCCACATCATCTGGAAGGAGGGGAACGACGTCGACGACATCGATATCACGGGCTTCGAGTACAAGCGCTCGGACATCGCGGGGATAACCAAGGAGGTCCAACAACACGTTATCGAGACGATCGTCACCGGCGACGATATCGACGAGGACATGGCCGAGATCACGACATATCTTTCGAACGTGATCGACGACTTCCTCGCGGGAAACCTCGACGTCGAAGAGGTCGGGATCCCGGGCGGGATCGGCAAGAAGCTCGACGCCTACGAGACCCCGACCGCACAGGTCCGGGGCGCACAGTACGCCAACGAGATGCTGGGCACGAACTTCGGAAGCGGATCGAAGCCGAAGCGACTCTATTTAAAAAAGGTCCATCCGGACTTCTGGGAGCGAATGGAGTCGGAGCGCGGACTCGACCCGCAGCGGGGCGGAGTGTACGGGGAGTTCAAACGCGATCCGGACGTGATCTGCTTCGAGTACGCCGATCAGATCCCCGAGGAGTTCGAGATCGACTGGGAGAAGATGCTCGATAAAACGCTAAAAGGGCCGATCGAACGGGTGATAGCGGCGCTTGGGACCTCGTGGGAGGAGGTCAAAACCGGCCAAGAGCAGACGGGCCTCGGCTCGTTTATGTGAGAAGTAGTAACTCGCGTTTCGATCGTCGAAAGAATTGTTTTCGTATTCACGAGTTTCGTCAGGGGGATCCGTAACCATTAACCGCCGGACCCACTATAGTATTGATACGAGGCTCAACTACACAAATGGCAACTCTCGAGATCAGCGACCTACGCGCACGGGTAGCGGAAGAGGACGGAGAACGGATCCTTCGAGGCGTCGACCTCGAAGTCGATTCCGGCGAGATACACGCGCTGATGGGTCCGAACGGCTCCGGGAAGTCGACGCTGGCGAAAGTGATAGCCGGCCACCCGGCCTACGAGGTCACCGGCGGGAACGTCACGCTCCACCTCGACGAAGCGGACGTCGCCGATATCGACGCGGAGCTTGACGACGACGACTACCACTGGGAGCTGCTGGAGCTAGAGCCGAACGAGCGCGCCGCGCTCGGCATCTTCCTCGGCTTCCAGTACCCCGCGGAGATCGAGGGCGTTACCATGACCAGCTTCCTCCGTCAGGCGCTCAATGCTAAGGCCGAGGAGCGCGAGGAGCTGTTCGAGGACGAGGAGGAGGAAGAGGCCGCGGACGAGGACGACGCCGGCTACGAGACCTCCCCGATGGAGGGTCCTGCCGACGACGGCGACATCGGCGTCGCCGAGTTCCAAGAGATCCTCTCGGAGAAGATGGAGCTGCTCGACATGGACGAGAAGTTCATGCAGCGATACCTCAACGCCGGCTTCTCGGGCGGCGAGAAGAAGCAGAACGAGGTTCTCCAAGCCGCGATGCTCGAACCCGCGGTCGCCGTGCTCGACGAGATCGACTCCGGGCTCGACATCGACCGGCTTCAGGACGTCTCGAAGGGGATCAATGCGCTCCGCGACGAGCAGGGCACGGGCGTCCTCCAGATCACCCACTACCAGCGAATCTTAGACTACGTCGAGCCCGACCACGTCCACGTAATGCTGGACGGACAGGTCGTCAAGAGCGGCGGCGCGGAGCTCGCCGAGAAGCTCGAGGACAAGGGATACGACTGGGTCCGCGAGGACGCGTTTGAGGCAGCATAACCGATAGTGGTTACTCAACAACAATATACAGCCGGAAACGTAAACTAACGACATGAGTTCACAAGACCATCTGAAGGAGACCGACACCGAGGCTCGTTTCGAGTTCAAGAAGGAGGAGAAGTCCGCCTTCAAGAGCGAAAAGGGCCTCACCGAGGAGACGGTCCGCGTCATCTCGGAGGACAAAGACGAGCCGGAGTGGATGCTGGAGCGTCGCCTGCGCGCACTCGAACAGTTCCAGGCGATGCCGATGCCCACCGACTGGCCCGAAGCACCCGATCTCAGCGAGGTCGACATCGACGAGATCGTCCCGTACATCCGGCCCGACATCGACGTCCGCGGGGGCGTCGACGACTGGACGGACCTCCCGGACGACATTAAGGACACGTTCGACAAGCTCGGCATTCCCGAGGCGGAGAAGAACGCGCTCTCGGGCGTCGGCGCGCAGTACGAGTCCGAGATCGTCTACCAGAACATGCAAGAACAGTGGGAGGAAAAGGGCGTGATCTTCTGTGACATGGACAAGGCCGTCCGTGAACACGAGGAGCTCGTCAAGGAGTACTTCATGACCAAGGCGGTCCCCCCGAGCGACAACAAGTTCGCGGCGCTTCACGGCGCGATCTGGTCCGGCGGCTCGTTCGTCTACGTCCCCGAGGACACGACGGTCGAGATGCCGATACAGGCGTACTTCCGGATGAACTCGGAGGGTATGGGCCAGTTCGAGCACACGCTCATCATCGCCGAGGAGGGCTCCGAGGTCCACTACATCGAGGGGTGTTCGGCACCCAAGTACTCGGCGTTCAACCTCCACTCAGGCGGCGTCGAAGTGTTCGTCGGCGAGGACGCGCACGTCCAGTACTCGACCGTTCAAAACTGGTCGAAGAACACGTACAACCTGAACACGAAACGCGCCATCGCCGAGAAGGGCGGGCGCATGGAGTGGATCTCGGGGTCGATGGGGTCGAAGGCGACGATGCTGTACCCCTCGACGATCCTGAAGGGTCGCGGCGCGTCGGACAACCACATCACCATCGCCATGGCCGGCGAGGGTCAGGACATCGACACGGGTGCGAAGGTGTATCACAACGCGCCAAACACGAAGTCCACGATCGAGTCGAAGTCGATCGCGAAGGACGGGGGCCGCACGAACTACCGCGGCCTCGTCCACATCGCGGACGGCGCGGAGAACTCCTCGACCGCCGTCGAGTGTGACGCGCTGATGTTCGACAACGAGTCGACGTCGGACACGATGCCGTACATGGAGATCAACGAGTCGAAGGTCGACGTCGCCCACGAGGCGACCGTCGGGAAGATCGGCGACGAGGACATCTTCTACCTCCAGTCGCGCGGTCTCGACGACGACGACGCAAAACAGATGATCGTCTCGGGCTTCATCGAGCCGATCACGGAAGAGCTACCCATCGAGTACGCCGTCGAACTCAACCGACTCGTCGAACTCGAAATGGAGGGCTCGCTCGGATAACATGAGCACGAAAGCAATAGAGAGCCTCTCGGAGGACACGGTACGACGAATCGCGGAGGAACGCGGTGAGCCCGAGTGGCTCCTCGAAACTCGTCTCGACGCCCTCGAAGCGCTGGAGACGGCGGAGCTACCGGACGTGATCCAGACGCCCGGCCGTCGGTGGACCGATCTGGAGGCACTCGACTTCGAGCAGTTAGTCGACCCGCTGAACCAGTCGGACACGACCGAGCGTGCTGGCGGCGATGACGACGTCGTCGTCCTGCCGTTCACCGAGGCGTTCGACGAGTACGGCGAGCTGATCGAAGCGCAGTTCGGTAGCGTTCTCGCACCTGACGAGAACTACCTCACCGCGCTGTCCGTTGCGCTGTTCACGACCGGTACGTTCGTCTACGTCCCCGAGGGCGTCGACGTCGAGGACGTGACAGTACGCGCGGAGATGAGCTCCCGGTCGCTGTTCAGTCAGACGCTCGTGGTCGCTGAGGAGTCGTCGTCGGTGACGATCCTCGAATCGATCACGTCGGCGGACGACGATGTCGACGGGGATCGATACTTCTCGAACCTCGTCGAGGTCGTCGCGGGCGAGAACGCGAACGTCCAGTTCGGCTCGCTCCAGAACCTCGACGAGGAGACGTACACCTACGCGCTGAAGCGCGGCGTGACAGACACGTACGCGACGATCGACTGGATCGAGAGCAACTTTGGCTCGAAGCTCACCCGGTCGGACGTGGAGACGGAGCTGGCCGGCGACGGCTCGGAGAGCCAGATCGTCGGGACGTTCTTCGGGACTGACGACCAGCACTTCGACATCAACGCCCGAGTGTGGCACGAGGCCGAGCACACGACCGCCGACCTCGTCACGCGTGGCGTGCTCGACGACGTCGCTCGCTCCGTCTACGAGGGCGTACAGGACGTCGGCGAGGATGCGTGGAACACGTCCAGCTACCAGCGCGAGAACACACTAATGTTATCGGATGACGCCGAGGCGGACGCGTCGCCGAAGCTGATCATCCACAATCACGACACCGAAGCGTCTCACTCGGCGACAGTCGGACAGGTCGACGCCGAGGACCTGTTCTACCTGGAGAGCCGGTCGATCGACTCGCGGACGGCACGGAACATGCTCGTTGAGGGCTTCTTCGTCCCCGTTCTCGAAGAGATCGCGGTCGACGAGTTCCGGGAGGACGTTACGGAACTCGTCTTCGAGCGCCTACAGTAGCGGATCCTTCCGTTCGCGTTTTCGGCGTCGATGTAGATCGGTCCGATTGAGCCACTTCGCGGCGTATCGTCGATCCGGCGAGGGAACGGCTTAAGTCACGGAAGACCCGAGCGGAGGGTGTATGCGAACGGACGTATCGGTCGGGTGGTCGCCGTGAGCGTCGGTCAGCGGGTGACGACTGACGACCAGCTCGCGCGCCTGCTCCAGATCGGGATCGTACTGGAGGAGGTGGTCGAGGCACGGGCGTACCATCACTACCAAAGCCTCGACGAAGCGCTCGACGAAGAGATCGAGACGCTTCTGGAGGACGCCGCCGAGGAGTCGGCCGATCACCGGGAACGGCTGGAAACGCTCATCGACGGGCTCGGCGTCGACAGCGTCCCGTTCGACGAGATAGAGTCGCTCGTGGACGCCAGGTACGGTCGGACCAGACCCGAGGACTTCGACGGCGTGTTGTACGACCAGCTGTGTAACGAGGAGACCGCCTACAAGTTCTACGACGACCTGATCGAGGCGATCCACGAGTCGGACGCGGACTTCTCGGTCGACCGCGAGGAGCTACTGGACACGTTAGAAACGATCCGTGAGGAGGAGTCGGAGGGAGTGCGTGAGGTCACGGAGGTCATGGAACGACGATGAACGCCACGAGAGCGCCGCCGGAGAGCGGTAGCGACGGAGGGAAAGCGTGAACACCGCGGACCAGTATCTCAAGACGATATACGTCATTCAACAGGGGACGGACGGGCCGGCATCGACCGGAGGCATCGCGGACGCCCTCGACGTCAGTCCGGCGAGCGCGAACGAGATGATCGGAAAGCTGGAGTCGCGCGGGCTCGCCGAACACGAGAAGTACAAGGGGGTCCGTCTCACCGACGACGGCATCGTTCGCGCTCGCGAGGCGCTACAGACCTACTGTATCATCGAGCGCTTCCTCGCGAACGTCCTCGCGGTCGAGGAGTTCAGAACGGAGGCACGCGAGTTGGAGGCGGTAATCGACGGGACGGTCGCCGACCGACTCGACACGATCATCGACAGGAAACCGGAGTGTCCGGACTGTTTCGACCCGGAGACCGACGCCTGCGCGTGTCTGGAACTCGTCTCGAACCCACCGGAGTGACGATCGGCGAAAGCGTCAGACGCCCGTCGAGTACCGCAGAATTCCGGCGACGCCGCCGAAGGCGTCGAGCAGCTGTTCCCCCTTCTCGAAGTCGGTGGAAATGAACTTCGTCTCCGTCCCGCGCTGTTCGGCGATCGCCATCAGGTGTTCGATGACGTCCTCGCGCTCCATTACTTCGGCTTCCTCGCCACACTCTTCACACTCGTGGGTCGGCGTCGAGTGACGGGCGTCGACCACCTCGTACTCCTCGTCGCCGTTCGGACACTCGTAGACGATCACGTCCGACCGGAGGTCCTCGGAGATGAGCAGCCGGTCGACCGATCCCATGATCAAGTTCCGGCGGGTCTGTTCGAACCCGTAGGTCGCCTCCTCGCCGGTGTTTAGATTCTCGAAGAACTCCTCCATCTGGCGTTTGTCCTCGACGATCTCTTGGTCGGCGAGCGCCTCGCTCGCGTTGTCGACGAGGTCCTTCAGCCCGGACTCGTCCGTGTACGCGACGTCGAACTTGCCGAGCACCTTGTCCCGAAGCTCGTGGTGAAGATAGTCGCCGTCGAGGAACTCGTCTTTCGTCGGCGACGGCCCACCGACGAGGATGCCGTCGAGCTCGTGACGCTTGTCGACGAACAGGTCGTCTGCCATCCCCGCGACCTCCTGATAGAAGTTGTCGATGGCCTCCAGGCGGAGTCGGGCGAACCGCTGTGCGGACTGGCCACCCTTCCGCTGCTTTCCGGGGACGAGCGACGACGCGGACTTGACCGGCTCGATCCGTTTACCCTTCAACCACCCGACGTTGGCCTCGCGACGGTCGAGGACGATGAGTCCGAACAGCCCCGAGTCTTCCAGCATGTGTTCGAGCGGCTCGGTGAGAAACTCCGAGTCACAGTGATACCGGAACGACTCGACGGGCTGGGGTGGCGACTCCAGGGTCCGAGTGACCATGTCGGTCTGGCCACCGCCGGCGTCGATCGCGCCGGAGAAGATCACGATTCCGTTGTCGGGCGGGAACGTATCGTAGTAGCGGAGCCGGTCCTTGATGCTCGTTAGCGCGTCCTGGACGTTCGTCCGGGTCTGTTTGGACTTGATGTTGGCCGCCTCGCTGTGCTCCTGTGTGACGTGGGCGACCACGTCGGAGATCTGCTTGTCTTCCGGGATGTAGATGGTGACGAGCTGGGTACCGGAGCCCTCGTACTCCGTGAGCTCCTCGATGACCTTGCGGAACTCGTATTTCCGCCGGTCCTCGCTCGTCTTCTGGGCGTCGCTACTCATTACCTACGATACGGCCGGCTCCGTGTAAGTAACCTTTGACCTGTGCGTCGAACGGCGCGGTTCGTTCGGAATCACGGAGCGAGGGGGTCTCTCCCGACCAGTTACGTGAACTCGACGGTCACATCGACTCCGGGGCCTCGACGCCGAGCGCGTCGAGCGCGTTCGCCATCGTGTGGCGGGCGGCGGCGACGACTGCGAGCCGCGCGTCCCGCAACTCGTCGCTTTCGGCGGTCAACACGGGACACTCGCGGTAGAACGCGTTGTACGCCTCGGCGAACTCGCGGGTGAACGTGGCGACAGTGTGCGGCTCCAGGTCCTCGGCGGCTGACTCGATGACGGCGGGGAAGCGCGCGACTTCCCGGAGGAGTTCGCGAGCCGCGTCAGTTTCGAGGGCCGCCACGTCGACGTCGACGGGGTCCGAGACGCCCGGAACGGCGATCCCCGCGCTTTCAGCCTCGTCGAGTATCCCGCAACACCGGGCGTGGACGTACTGGACGTACGGGGCCGACTGTGCCTCGAAGTCGAGCGCCTCCTCCCACTCGAAGGTGATCGCCTTCGCCGGCTGTTTGGAGACGATGTCGTAGCGAACCGCGCCGATCCCCACCTGATGCGCGATCCGCTCTACGTCCTCCTCGGTGAGGTCATCGTCGCGGATCCGGTCGTCCATCCGGCTTTCGACCGCCGCCCGGGCGCGATCGACCGCCTCGTCGAGTAAGTCGTCGAGCATCACGCCGGTCCCCTTCCGAGTCGACATCTTCCCCTCGGGGAGGTTGACGTACGAGTAGATGACGTGACCCAGTTGGTCGACGTCGTTACCGAGGAGTTCGAGGGTCGCGTCGAGCTGGTCGGCCTGTAGCTTGTGGTCCTCGCCGAGGACGGTCACCGCGCGATCGTAGTTCTCGAACTTCCACTCGTGGTGAGCCAGATCGCGGGTCGTATAGAGGCTCGTGTCGTCCGACCGGAGGAAAACGAGGTTCTTGTCGATCCCCCAGTCGTCGAGTTCGAGCTGCCACGCGTCCTCTTCGTAGACGGCGTACTCCGTCTCCTTGAGCCGATCGGCCACGTCGTCGGTCGACCCGTCGAGCATGAACCGCGTCTCCTTGACGAACTCGTCGAACTCGGCCGGGAGCCGTGCGAGACAGCCCTTCATCCCGCCGAGTACCGCGTCGACGACCTCACCGACGCGCTCGTAGGTCGCCTCGTCGCCCCCCTCCAGCCCCTGAAGGATCGCCGATATCTCGGCTTCCGCGGCCTCGACGGCGTCCGGGTCGGCGTTCTCCAGAAACTCGTTTCCCTTGCGGTAGTAGCGGACGAGGTCGTACTCGACGCGGTCGCGGGCGGGTTCGTCGTCCAGATCGTCCTCGTCGAACGTCTCGTAAGCCCACGTGAACACGGCCATCTGTCGGCCTGCGTCGTTGACGTAGTAGTGCCGGTCGACGTCGTAGCCGGCATATTCGAGCACGTTCGCCACGGCGTCGCCGACGATCGGGTTCCGGGCGCGCCCGACGTGGACCGGTCCCGTCGGGTTCGCGCTCGTGTGCTCGACGACGGTCGTCGTATCGCGGTCGGGCAGGCTGCCGTACGCCTCGTCGTCGGCCGCCGATCCGAGGGTGTCGGCGAGGTACCGCTCGCCCGCGTGGAAGTTGACGTACGGGCCAGCGGTGTCGACGTCGACGAGATAGTCGTAGCCCTCGACGTCGACCGCGCCGGCGACGTCGCTCGCGACGTTCGGGGGCGCGTCGCCGACGACGCCGGCGAGCCGGAAGGCGACGCTGGAGGCGAGCGTCGCATCCATGTCGTCGGGCGGGCGTTCGATACCGAGGTCGTCGGTCGGGAGGTCGAGGCTCGCGAGCGCGTCGGCGAGCGCCGACGACACCTCCGACCGGAACTGCCTGAACATACCGGCCGTTCGGTACTGGGGGTAATAGGCCCTTCCGAACCGACTCGCTCCCCGTGGCCGCCGGCCGCCACCTCGAACGGTTCGAGACGGTCGGCTGCGACCGGAGTTAAGAGGCTTGGGCACGTACCCCACCCCGATGCGTGCCACGCTTGAGACGCTCGCGATCGTCTGTCTCGTCGGCGTCGTCCAAGCCGGCTTGAGCGTCGTCGGCCTCGCGTGGGTGTTCGCGCTGTCGACCCCCCTGTCGGTCGCCCCGTGGACCGTCGTCACGAGCGTCTACGCGCACGGCTCCGTCGGCCATCTGCTGGCGAACGCGGTCGGGCTCCTGCTTCTCGGCCCGCTCGTCGAGCGCCGGACGACCCGCCTCCGATTTCACGCCTTTATTATCGCGTCCGGCGGACTCGCGGGCGTCGCACAGGTCATACTCGGTGGACTCGCGGGCGCGTCGCCCGCGGTGCTCGGGATCAGCGGCGCGGTGTTTGCGCTTGGCGGCTATCTGCTTGCCGGCAACGTGGTTACGACGACCATATTCGATCGGCTCCGACTGACACCGCGCGCACAGTTCGCCCTTTTCGCCGCGCTCGCGGTCGTGTTGACGCTCGTAACTGCCGCTCCGGGCGTCGCACTGATCGCTCACGCGACTGGTGCGTTCGTCGGGCTCACCGCCGGGCGAGCCGGAGTGCTGGACGCGCGATGACCCGGTCGAACCGAGGCTAGAGACACCGTCGATCGAACGGTCGAGACGGCCGCGGCGCTACCGGAATAAAAAACGAAGAGGGCGTCCCGCGGAGCTGCCCTAGCGCTTAGTCCTCGAGAACGATCTCGATGCTGACGTCGTTCGGCACTTGGACGCGCATGAGCTGGCGGAGCGCGCGTTCGTCGGCGTCGATGTCGATCAGCCGCTTGTGGACGCGCATCTCCCAGTGCTCCCACGTCGCCGTCCCCTCACCGTCCGGGGACTTTCGCGACGGGATCTCGAGCGTCTTCGTCGGCAGCGGGATCGGGCCCGACAGGGCGACCCCCGTCGAGTCCGCGATCTCGCGGACGTCGTCGCAGATGTCGTCGAGGTCCTCGGGGCTCGTGCCGGCGAGGCGGACGCGTGCCTGCTGCATCGATTATCGCTCGTTGACTTCGAGCACCTTGCCGGCCGCGATGGTCTGACCCATGTCGCGGATGGCGAAGCTGCCGAGTTCCGGAATCTCGCCGGACGGCTCGATGCTGAGCGGTTTCTGCGGGCGGATAGTGACGACCGCGGCGTCGCCGGACTTGATGAAGTCCGGGTTCTCCTCGGCGACCTCACCCGACGACGGGTCGATCTTCTGGTTGATCTCCTCGATCGTACAGGCGACCTGCGCCGTGTGGGCGTGGAAGACCGGCGTGTAGCCGGCGGTGATGACGCTGGGGTGCTGCATGACGACGACCTG
>OBKM01000495.1_pt1 | contig 19231 bp, 21 predicted proteins | sample 1519691 | NCBI WGS metagenome assembly OBKM01 (sample SAMEA37050418, study PRJEB22526) | metagenome | biome: saline pan; feature: lake; material: water | place: Egypt | collected 2015 | depth 0.5 m | reverse complement strand
GTAACTCCCCCGTTGGGGGATAGTGGTACCGGCTGTGTGGCCCAGCCTCGCGTCATTCAATTCAGCCGGACTCGTGGATTCCAACCGCGAGCACCCGCCGAGTGACGCGCAAACCCTAATATCCCAACGCTTGCGGTGCGGTCGGGATTCCTGCCTCTTCAGGCGCTGGAGGAGGTCAATTCGCGCAAGTGTTAAGCGGCCGGTAGCAATATCTATATATATGCACAAAGACGAGCTTCTGGAGCTACACGCCAAGATGGTCTCGATAATGGAACATTTCGACGGGATGGACGAGATCGACGATTCGGTCTTCGACCCCTACGGCGAACTCGACGTGACGCCGGACGATGTCCACAAATCGAAAAGCGAGCACAAACACGCGGTGTTCGTCCTCGGAAACGCCTTAGCGAACGTGATGGCCGAAGACGAGTTCTCGGACGCGGGCCGGATCGGCAAGCGGATGGAGGAGCTCGCCGACGACGCCGAGTCGAAGCTGTGAACGAAAGACGCGGCCGACCGATCGCTGAACACGTAACCTAAGACGGTGGGGCTCGAAAAACCGGTAATGGAACCGTTGGGTAGCGAGGAGGCGGCCCCGGAAACGGCGGGGCTTGTAAGCCGGGCTGTCCGACTGTCGACCGCTCCGGACCCCCGATCGGTGCTGTCGACGGCGGCGCAGCCGCGAACGTTCTGGTCTGCCCCCGACGAGGCGACAGTCGTCGGCTGTGGCGCGGCGACGACGATACGGGCCGACGGTCCCGAACGGTTCGAATCCGTCCGGGAGGCCGCGGACGGACTGTTTTCGGTCGGCGACGTACATGCCGGCGCGCTTGCGGCCCGTCCCCGCCTGTTCGGCGGATTCGCGTTTCACGACGAACACGCCGGCGAGGGGCCATGGAAAGGATATCCCGGAGCGAAGTTCGTCCTGCCGCGGACACAGATAACCTACACGGGCGGATCTGCGTGGGTGACGGTCAACGACGTCGGTGGTGACACCGCGACCGTCGAGGACCGACTCGACAGGGAGATCGAACGGATCGAGGGGTTGTCCGATCCCGGACCCGTCGGCCCGCCGCCAGGGATCGAAACGCGTGTCCGGACGACCTCGGAGGCCGAATGGCGGCGCAGCGTCGTCGCGGCGACGGACCGGATCGACGCCGGCGAGCTCAGAAAAGTCGTTTTGGCACAGGCGCTTCGGACCGACCTCCGGCGACCGCTCTCGATACCCGATACGCTCTCGCGGCTCGAAAGCCGGTATCCGGACTGTTATCGGTTCCTGTTCGACCCGGACGACGGAGAGGGTGGGTTCTTCGGGGCGACGCCCGAACGGCTGGTCGGCCGCCGGGGACGTACCGTCGAAACCGGGGCGCTCGCGGGGACTACCGGGCGTGGGGAGACTCCGGAGGAAGACGAGTGGCTCGCCGCGGAGCTTCTGGCCGACGAGAAAAACGTCCACGAACACGAACTCGTCGCCGACGCGGTCCGGTCGCAACTGGAGCCGTTTACCGCCTCGATCCGCGCCGGGGAGCGGTCGATCCGCCGCCTGGCGACGGTCCAGCATATCGAAACGCCGATCACGGCCGAATTGACGGAGGACGAACACGTTCTGACCCTCGTTGAGGCGCTGCATCCGACCCCCGCAGTCGGTGGGCTACCGCCGAAGGCGGCGTTGAAGACGATCCGCGATACCGAGCCGTTCGAACGCGGGTGGTATGCCGCCCCGGTCGGGTGGTTCGACGCGGCCGGCTACGGTTCGTTCGCGGTCGCGATCCGGTCGGCGGTCGCCGGCGGCGAGACGGCGACGCTTTTCGCCGGCGTGGGGCTCGTCGGGGACTCCGATCCGGACAGGGAGTGGGACGAACTCCAGCTCAAATACCGGCCGATCCTCGACGAGCTGGAGTGACGTATGGCGGGCGAGATCAACACGCTGTGGGGGGATGTCGTGGCCGACGAACTCGCGAAAAGCGGTATCGACACCGCGGTTCTGTGTCCGGGGTCACGGTCGACGCCGCTGACCGTCGCCGTCTCCGACCACCCGGAGATCGACGCCGTCTCACAGCTCGACGAGCGCTCGGCCGCGTTTTTCGCGCTCGGCTACGGGAAGCGGACGGGGATGCCGGCTCCGCTCGTCTGTACGTCAGGCACCGCGCTCGCGAACTTCCATCCGGCCGTCGTCGAGGCGGACGCGGCCCGTGTTCCGATGGTGCTTTTGACCGCCGACCGGCCGCCGGAGTTGGCCGACAGCGGTGCCAACCAGACGATCGATCAGGAGGACTTCTACGGCGGATCGGTCCGGGCGTATCGGAAGCTCCCGGAACCCGAGGCCGCCGACCGGAAGCTCCGATCGCTCCGGACGGCGCTCGCCCGTGCGGTCGCCACGGCGACGGACACCGAACCGGGGCCGGTCCACCTCGACGTCCCGTTCCGGAAACCGCTCGAACCGAACGCCGGGACTGACGCGGCACCGAAGGGGGTTCCGGACGGCTCGATCGACGGGACGGAGGGGCTCTCCCGGCTCGCGAGGGAGGGACGGGACGGTCCCTTCGTCGACGTGACCCGGGGACGGACGGAGCTTCCGGACCCCCGACGGCGGAGCGTCGAAGCGGCGCTTTCGAAGGCCGAAGGCGGGCTCGTCGTCTGCGGTCCTGCGGACGGTGGCGTTCCCGACCCCGAGTCACTCTCCGCGTTGGCAGGGGCAACCGGGTTCCCGGTGTTCGCCGATCCGCTTTCCGGCTACCGGTTCGGACCGCACACCGAAGCCGCCACCGTCTGTGGCGGATACGACGGCTACGTCTCGTCGCTCGCTTCGGACCCCGATGTCGTCGTTCGGTTCGGGGCGTCCCCGACCTCGAAACCGCTGCGACACTATCTCAGGGATTCGGGAGCGAGACAGTTTCTCGTCGACCCCGCCGGCGGCTGGCGGGAGGCGACGTTCACCGCAACCGATCTCGTCGTCGCCGACGGGACGCGGTTCGCAAACCGGATCGCGGCGGCCGTCGACCGCGACCCGGGGGCCTACGCGGCGACAGTCGCCGATCGGGAGGCCGAGTACTGGTCGTTGCTGGACCGAAACGAACCCCCGGAGGGGGCGGTCATCGCTGATACGGTCGAACTCGCGCCCGACCCGACGACGCTTTTCGTCTCGAACTCGATGCCGGTCCGCGACCTCGATCGGTTCGGCCGCCCACACAGCGCGGACATAACGGCGCTCGGCAACCGCGGGGCGTCGGGTATCGACGGGATCGTTTCGACGGCGCTTGGGGCCGGCTACGGGATCGACGAACCGCTCGTGCTCGTGATCGGCGATCTCGCCTACTACCACGATATGAACGGGTTGTTGGCGGTCACGCGGGCTGGCGTCGACGCGACGATCGTCTGTCTCAACAACGACGGCGGCGGCATCTTCCATCTGCTGCCGATCGAGGAACACGACAGCTTCGAGGAGTGGTTTCGGACGCCACACGGACTCGACTTCGAGCACTCGGCAGCCCTGTATGACCTCGAGTTCGCCCGAACCGACGACCGCGATCGGTTCCGTGAGCTGTACGTCGATTCGACGGGGACGGAGGGAACGCAGGTCATCGAGTATCGAACCGACAGCGAACGAAACCACGACGAACGCCGACGGCTCGAAAAGCGCATCAGGGATCGATTCGGCGAGTGATCGGCCGACTGGACAGCTTTTTGCCCGCCGCGGCCGGACACCGAATAATGGTCTCTGAACTGTTCGAGGCGGATCGGTGGGAGCCGATCACCGACGCGTTCGAGGATCTCACCTACCACCGCTCGACCGAAACGGGCGCGGTCCGGATCGCCTTCGATCGACCCACAGTCCGGAACGCGTTCCGCCCCGAGACGGTCGATGAGCTCTATACAGCCCTCGATCACGCCAAACGACAGACGGACGTCGGGTGCATACTCCTGACCGGCAACGGGCCGTCGCCGAAAGACGGCGGCTGGGCGTTCTGTTCGGGCGGCGATCAACGCATCCGCGGCGACGCCGGATACGAGTACGGAGACACCGAAAACGAAAGCGACGGCGACAGCGACATCGGGACAGGAGGCGGCGATACGAAACCGAACCCCGACAGCGGAAACGGCGGCCAGTCGGCTCCCAGGCTCCATATCCTCGAAGTCCAACGTCTCATCAGACACGTCCCGAAACCGGTCATCGCGGTCGTTCCGGGGTGGGCGGTCGGCGGCGGTCACTCGTTGCACGTCGTCTGTGACATGACGCTCGCCTCCGCCGAGCACGCGAAATTCCTCCAGACCGATCCGGACGTGGCCTCCTTCGACGCCGGGTTCGGCTCGGCGTATCTCGCCAGACAGATCGGGCAAAAAAAGGCCCGTGAGCTGTTTTTCCTCGGGAAGACCTACTCGGCCGAGGAGGCCGCCGAGATGGGGATGGTAAACGAGGCGGTGCCGCATGCGGAGCTCGAGGCGACGGCCCACGAGTGGGCCGAAACGATCTGTTCGAAGTCACCGATGGCGATACGGATGCTCAAATACGCCTTCAACATGGACTCGGACGGGCTTGTCGGCCAACAGGTGTTTGCGGGTGAAGCGACGCGGCTCGGGTACATGACGGCGGAAGCAAAGGAAGGCCGGAACGCGTTCAACGAGGGCCGCGAACCGGAGTTCCGGGAGTTCGAGTGGCACTACTGATCGGCTGAGTGGACCGCGGGGGCGTCAGAACGTCGCTCGACACCGGTGATCTCGAAGCGGACGCCGCCGGAAGTGCCGTCGACCACCTCGATGTTCCAACCGTGGGCCTCGACGATCCGTCGGACGATGCTCAGTCCGAATCCGGTCCCGTTTTCCGCCGTCGAATAGCCCGTTTCGAAGACCGCAGTACGGTCCGAGGCAGGGATGCCGGGGCCGTCATCGGCGACGTAAAACCCGTCGTCGAGTTCGCCGACCGTGACTGACACACCCGCGCCCCCGTGCTCGACGCTGTCATCGGTCTGTGACCGATTGCTCGTGGAACCGTGTTCCACGCTGTTCCGAAAGAGGTTCTCGAACACCCGTTTCAGCCGATCTCGGTCCGCGTTGATCGTCACGTCGACGTCGACCGAGACCGTCGCGTCGGCGGTCTCGACGGTCGCCCAACAGCGTTCGACGAGTTCGCGGAGGTCAACCGGCTCGGGGTCGGTAACCGTTTGGCCCTCCCGGGCAAGCGTCAACAGGTTCTCGATCAGCGTGTCCATCCGTTCGTGGGCCCGTTCGATCTCGTCGAACTGCTCCGCGGTCGGTTCCGTGCGGGCGAGTTCGAGCCGTCCTCGGGCGATGCTCAGCGGATTTCGCAGATCGTGGGAGACGACGCTTGCGAACTGTTCGAGGCGGTCGTTCCGTCGTTCGAGCTCCCGCTCGTACTCACGTCGTGCGGTTCGGTCGCTGATCGTCCCGAAGTGGTAGGTGTCGCCCTGTATCTCCGCCCGTGTCGTGATCGTCTCGACCGGGACCGAGGTGTCCCCGACCGACAGAACCGTTTCCGCGCTCCGGGTCTCGCCGGGCGAAAACGAGTTCCAGTACTCCTCGAAACGCTCGCGGTCGAACTCCGGGTTGATCTCCCAGACGTTCATTCCTTCGAGCGTCCCCTCATCCACCCCGAAAAGCTCCATAGACGCCCGATTCACGTAGATGAACTCGCCGGTTTCGTCGTAGACGCCGATCCCCGTTCCGGCGGACTCGACGAGTTGGTGGAAAAACGCCAGTTGCCGTTCGCGTTCCTTTCGTTCGGTCACGTCGCGTGCGACCCCGACGGCGCCTTCTACCGTGCCGTCGATCTCGAGCGCCGTCAACCGGTACTCCATGTGGAGCGGTCCGTGGTCACCGAGCGCGGCCTCGACCTCGCCGCGGAGCTCCTCGCGGTCGCCCTCGATGAGTTCGGCGTACGGATCACCGTCGGCGCGTTCGCGTATCGCCTCGATGAGCCGGCTCGGCTGGCCCTGAAGCGCTTCGCGCGTCGTGTCGTACCACTCGGCGACGTACTCGTTGACGAACGAATAACGGCCGTCCTCGTCGTAGATGATTGCGGCCTCCCGGATCGTGTTGACTATCCGTTCGTACCGCCGCAACTCCCTTATTCGCTCCCCGTCCAGCCGCCGTTTTTCCGAGGCTTCGACGGCAGCCTCGATGCGCTCCCACAACATACCGTGGTCGTCGGTATCTCGATCGACGGGGAGATACGCCGTGACGCCGGCGTCCACCGCCCGGCTCGCGACGGTCTCGTTGCCACGGTCGGTATAAAGGATAAACGGGAGCTCAGGGCGGGTCTCGCGAACGGCTTCGAGGAGTTCGACCCCGTTTGCGTCCGGCAGGTCGTATCCGGAAACGACACAGTCGACACCGGACTCGGCGAGCAGATCGAGTCCGTCCTCGGCCCCTGTCGCCGTGGAAACGAAAGCGCGGTCGAAGGAAGCGTCTAGAGAGGCGGAGGCCGTGCGGTCCAGCACGGAACCTACATAAAGCACGTGTAGCGGTTCGCTTCGTCCCCCCATGCGACGTTTATACACGTATGATCATCCCCGGTCTGTTATAATTCCTTGTATTGCTCCGGCGGATGATTTCCGATCGCTTCCTCTCCGGACCTCCGGCCGATTCCTCTCCGGACCCCCCGATCGCTTCCTCTCCGGCGGGAGCGAACGGCGGGAATCGGCCGTCGCTGCTGCCGGCAGAGCGGTTCCAGAAGTCGGAGTGTGGCGTTCGTTCCAGCACCGTCCGCGTATTCTTGCACAACAAAGCGCCCCGACACCGGTCCCGGGAACCGCCGGAACACACCGAATTTATACCCTTGCCGTCTAACCGTTTCCTAATGACAGCGGCGGTTTCGAGACGGCGGGCCTGGCTCATGGCGGCTCGTCCGCAGACGCTTCCGGCCGCCGCGGCCCCGGTCGCTGTGGGCACCGGCCTCGCGGTCAGGACGGGCGTCTTCGATGCGATCGCTGCCGCTTTCGCGCTCGTCGGCGCGCTCCTGTTGCAGATCGGGACCAACTTCGCCAACGATTACTACGACGCCGTCCGCGGTGCGGACACGGAAACGCGGGAAGGGTTTACCCGGGTGACTGCGGGGGGGCTCATCGCCCCCGAGGCGGTCAAACGCGCCATGTACGCCACGTTCGGAGCGTCGGTCCTCGTCGGCACGTATCTCGTCTACGTCGGCGGGGTCCCGATCCTCGCCGTTGGTCTCGCAAGCGTCGCTGCGGGGATCACCTACACGGGCGGTCCGCTCCCGTACGGCTACCGGGGACTCGGTGACCTCTTCGTGTTCGTCTTCTTCGGCCTGATTGCGGTCTCGGGGACGTACTACGTACAGGCGGTCGGAGGGGCCGCCGACCCGTTCCCGCTTTGGGTCCCGAGCGGAGCGCTCCCGACGGCCGCGGTCGTCGCCGGCTTGCCCGCGGCCGGCCTCTCGACGGCGATCCTCGTTGTCAACAACATCCGGGACCGCGAGACCGACGCGGAATCGGACAAACGGACGCTGGCGGTCATCCTCGGCTACCGCGCGAGCCGGATCGAGTGGACCGCGATGGTGGGACTCGCCTACGCGATCCCGGTCGTGTTCCGGCTGGACGGCTACGGGAACGCGGTCCTGTTGCCGCTTCTCACGGCGCCGTTTGCCGTCCGACTGGGGAAAACCGTCTGGGGACACACCGACGGCGAGGCGCTCAACCCCGCGCTCGAACGGACCGGAAAACTGCTCTTTGCACACTCGGGGCTTTTCGCCGCCGGGCTCGCCGCCCCGGCCGTTCTGTAACCATGGATATCGAACCCTTTTCGTTGCCGCTTTCGCGTCCGCTGGCGACGGCCGCAGGGACGATCGAGGCCCGTCGAGGGTTTCTCGTTCGCGTGGCGGTCGAGGGGACGCCCGGCCTCGGGGAGGCAACGCCCCTTCCGGGGTGGACCGAGTCGCGAAACGCGTGTGAGAACGCGCTCTCCGCCGTCACGGAGCCCGTTTCGACGCTCGAGGCGGGCCGGCTTTCGGCGACGGCGGCGGCTCGTCACGGCGTTTCGCTGGCCGTCCTCGACGCCCGGGCACGCGCCGCGGGGAGACCGCTGTATCGGTATCTCGGCGGGGATCGATCGATCGAATCGGTGCCGGCGAACGCGACCGTCGGCGACGGGAAGCCATCCGAAACCGCGGCCGCCGTCGAGCGCGCCGCGGCCGCGGGGTATCCGGCGGTCAAACTGAAAGTCGGCGCGCGCGATATCGAGGCGGATCTCGGCAGGGTCGAAGCCGCCCGATCGGCCGCCCCCGAAATCGAACTCCGGCTCGACGCCAACGGCGCCTGGAGCTACTCCGCCGTCGATCGGATCCTGCCGCGGCTCGCTGCGTTCGGCGTGTCGGTCCTCGAGCAGCCGCTTCCGGCGTCGTCGTTCGACGAACACGCCGCGCTCCGCGGCCGCGGCCTCGAGATCGCACTCGACGAGAGCGTCGTCGAACACGGCGTCGAGGCCGTCCTTGAGACGGGCGCGTGCGATCTGCTCGTCTGTAAGCCGATGGCGCTCGGTGGTGTCGACGTCGCGCGTGAGACGATCGAAAACGCCCGTGAGGTCGGTCTGGACGCCATCGTCACGACGACGGTCGACGGCGCGGTCGCGCGCGCAGCGGCGGTCCACCTCGCAGCCTCCGTCCCCGATATGCGGCCCTGCGGGATCGGAACCGGCGGTCTCCTCGAAACGGATCTCCGTGAGGGGGTCGCACCGGTCGAGGGAGGCCGCGCCACGGTGCCACAGGGAAAAGGCAATATCCCACCGCGGTGAACGGGCGGACGGAACGATGCGGGACTGGCTGGCCGTTCGGGCGGACGCGACGCCGAAAGCGACCGCGTTGCGGGCTGGGGGCCCGGTCGGGACCGATCTGAGCTACTCGGCGCTGAACGATCGGGTCGAGTGTATTGCCGGAGGGCTCGCAGAAACCGGCGTCGGCGTCGACGACACCGTTGCGGTCTGTGCCGGAACCAGACCCGAGTTCGTTACGGCAGTGCATGCCGCCCAGCGGCTCGGTGCGGTTCTCGTCCCGATCGACGCTCGTCTGACCGCCCCCGAGATCGACGCCCGGCTCGAACGGATCGCGGCGGACGCCGTCATCTGCGAACGGGACACCGAAGCGGCGGTCGCGTCCGCAACCGAGGACCCGCCGCTGTCGTTCGACGAGCCCGATGGGGGCGCGCGGAGGCTTTCGGCGATCGAACCGAGCGCTTTCGATCTCCCCGAGTGGGAACTCGACGATCCGGTCGCCGTTCTCTTTACCTCCGGGACGACCGGCGAGCCGAAGGGAGTCGTGTTGACGCTCGGAAACGTTCTCGCGAGCGCGACCGCTTCAGCGTTCCGTCTCGGGCTCGGCCGCGACGACTGCTGGCACGTTCCCCTGCCGATGTACCATACGGGCGGGCTCGCGCCGGTGTATCGGTCGGTGCTGTACGGAACGTCGCTGTCGCTGCTGCGGGAGTTCGACCCCGACGCGGTCCTCGAGGCGCTTGCGGTTTCGGACGCGACCGGCGTTTCGCTCGTGCCGACGATGCTGGAGCGGCTGCTCGATGCGGGAACGATCCCGGAGCTTCGGGTCGTCCTTCTGGGCGGCGCACCCTGCCCGCCGGCGCTTCGACAGCGGGCCCGCCGGCGCGACGTTCCGATCGCGCCGACCTACGGAATGACCGAAACCGCCTCACAGATCGCAACCGCTCACCCGAGCGGAGTCGAGTCCGCCCCGGAGTCGGTCGGCCACCCGCTCATGTTCGCCGACGTCGCCGTCCTCGACGAGCACGGTGTCCCGTGTGAGACGGGCGAGCCGGGGGAGTTGGTCGTCTCCGGACCGATGGTCACGCCGGGGTATCTCGACCGCGAAACGACCGCCGAGCGGTTCGTCAACGGCGGGCTTCGGACCGGGGACCGTGGCTACCGCGACGAGGACGGACGGGTGTACGTCATCGGACGGGTCGACGATACGATCGTCACCGGGGGCGAAAACGTCGACCCCGAGGAGATCACGGCAACGCTCCGTCGTCATCCCGCCGTCGATGATAGCGCGGTCGTCGGCCTGGATGACCCCGAGTGGGGCCAACGGGTCGCGGCGCTCGTCGTGCCGGTGGACGGTGCCGAGCCGTCAGTCGCCGAACTCGAATCACACTGCCGGGAGTCGCTGGCCGGGTACAAGATCCCGAAGCGGATCGCCCTCGCCGAGGCGCTCCCCAGGACGGCTTCCGGAACTGTCGACCGGACGGCGGTGATCGAACTATTAAAAACTGGGTGAGCGAACGGAGACACATCTCATGAGGGTCGAAACCCCCGCCCGGTGTCGGACCAGTACAGCTTTTCCGTACCCCTCCCCACAGCCACACCCGTGTGTACGCTCATCGTCGCCTGGCAGGTCTTCGAAGCGGCCCCCGTCTGTATCGCCGCGAACCGCGACGAGTCGACCGACCGCCCTTCGACGCCGCCGCGTGTCCGCAACGGCGATCCGGCGGTGCTTGCCCCCCGCGACGAGCGGGCGGGCGGAACGTGGGTCGGATACAACGCCGAGGGCGTCCTCGCCGCGGTCACGAACCGCTGGACGGCGGGCGAGGGCGAGCGCTCACGGGGGTTGCTCGTCGACGACGCTTTGGGCGCTCGCTCCGCGGCGGCGGCAATCGACACCGTCGAAACAGCGCTCCAGGGAACCGAGTACGCCCCGTTTCATCTGCTCGTCGCCGACGAAACGGACTGTCTGCTCGTGGCCCACGACGGCGAGGGCGGGACGACGCACCCGCTTTCACCCGGTGTTCACGTCATCGTCAACGTCGGCTTCGACGGCGAGTGGTTCGTCCCCGAGCGACGCCCCGAAGTGGGTCGGACACAGGCGGAAAACGCCGAGCGGGTACGCGAGACGTTGCGGCCGCGGGAAGGCGAAACGGCCGAGGGGTGGATCGGCCGGGCCGGAGCGGTTCTCGGCGATCACGAATACGGCGTCTGTATCCACGGCGACGGGTTCGGGACGCGCTCGGCGTCGCTGATCCGACTCGGCGACGACAGACGGTTCGAGTACGCCGACGGCCCGCCGTGTGAGACCGCGTTTCGGCCGATCGAACTGGGTTTGTGACGACCAACTTCCGACCGGCGGCGGCCAAAGCAATATTTAAAAAGCTCGCTGGCCGAGTACGGGACGAATGAGCACCGCCGCCGAAACCGACCTCTCCGAGATAGAGCGCGAAGGCCTGGAACTGATACGGACCACCGGTGGCATCCACCAGAGCGATTTCTGGAAGGAACTCGACGTCGACTCGAGGAAGGGGAGCCGGATCATCGACAAACTCGAGGGCATGAACCTCGTCGAGCGCAGCGAGACCGTCTACGAGGGTCACAACACGTATCTCGTGACGCCGATCCTCGATCCCCGCGATCTCGATTTCTCCTTGCTTATGGCCGGCGACCAGCTCTCGCCGTTCGTCGGCGACGAGGAGATCGATCCACAGGGCGATGCTTTCTCCCAGTGGGTCATGACCCTGGCCTACGAGGAGTACTGAGCAGTCACTCGAAAAGCGAGATCGTCTCACACGAGATGACGACCTCGTCGTGTTGGTTTACCACATCGAGTGCGTATCTAACGGTACCGTTACCGGGGCCGTCCGGGCGTGCGCTCGTCTCGATCACCTCCGTTTCGACGTGGACAGTATCACCGGGAAAAACCGGCTTCCGGAACCGGAGTCGGTCGATCCCATAAAAGGCGACCACGGCGTCGCGTACCTCCGGGGATCGACGCTGCCAGACGAGTCCCGTCGCGACGCTTAAAACCAACATTCCGTGGACGATGGGTTCGCCGAACGTCGACCCCTGCATCCGCTCTTCGTCCAGATGGACGTGGTTGAGATCCCCGGAGACGCCGGCGAAGTTGCGGACGTCGGCTTCCGTGAGCGTCCGACCGCCGGTGACGGCAGTCTGTCCCTCCTCGAACCGATCGAAAACGCCGCCTTCGTCCGCGCCCACTCCCTCTTCCGTCGTCTCGTCGGCCGTATTATCAGTCATGATCTCCCTGAACGGTCCGTGTCTCAGGGGGGTACGGGCAACGGTCTTTCGGTCGTCTCCCTGCCGACGCCGGCGGGAAACCGGCGTTTTTCGGCTTCGGAAGATATTTTTTCACGGACGTAAAAGATCTGTGTATGAGCGTAGATACGGAGGACCGAATCCTCGCCGTCCTCGAGGACGACGCCCAGGCCTCCTACACAGAGATCGCGGATCGTGCGGACGTATCGAAACCGACCGTCAGGAAATACATCGACAAACTCGAATCCGAGGGCGTTATCGTCGGCTACTCGGCCGATATCGACCCCAAGAAGCTGTCGGGAAAATCGATCGCGATGGTCGGCGTCGACGTCGCGAGCGAACGCTACGTCGAAGTCACGGGGAAACTGACAGACCTCGACGCCGTGGAATCGCTGTACACCTCCAGCGGCGATCACATGCTGATGGCGGAAGTCCGGGCGGCGGACGGCGGCGAGGTCGGCGAGGTGATCCGCGAGGAGATCCTCTCGATCGACGGGGTCGAAGCGGCCCACCCCTCGTTCCTCCAGGAGCGACTTAAATAAGATCGGCGGCCTCGAAACCCGACGGCACCGGCGCGGTTTTCCCTCCGGACCGCGTATCGGTCGTATGGCAACGTATCGTCGCGAAACGCGCGTCGAGGCACCGATCGATGACGTCTGGGCGTTTCACTCGACGACGGACGGACTGGAGTCGCTGACGCCCGATTTCATGAACCTCGAGATCGAGCGCGTCACCGGCCCCGACGGCGAGAACGCGCCGGAGGTCCTCGAGGCCGGATCGCGTCTCGAGTTGTCCATCCGTCCTTTCGGTATCGGCCCCAAACAGCGGATGGTATCGGTTATCGTCGACCGAGAACGCACGGACGGCGCAGCGATGTTCCGCGATATAATGGAGTCCGGACCGTTCCCGGAGTGGACGCACACGCATCGCTTTTTCGCCGACGGTGACGGGACGATCCTCTCGGATCACGTCGAGTACCGGCTCCCCGGCGGATCGTTCGGGCGGGCCGTCTCGCCGCTCGGCCGGCTCGGCCTCGAGCCGACGTTCCGCGGGCGACACCGGACGACAAAGGAGCTACTCGAACGCCGGTCACCGTGACCGCGTCGTCGCTTTCCGTTCGCCGCGGACGAACTGGTAGATTCCAACGAGTATAAACGCCACCGAGACCGCGCCGGTTGCGAGACCGATCGCGGGGCGTTCGACGCCGCCGAGAACCCACAACACGCCGAGATAGATCGCGAAGCCGGCTCCGAGGAGGTAGAGTATCGGCCGCCAGAACCTCGTCAACCGGACGGCGAACCCCGCGAGAAACGCCGCACCGATGAGGAGGAACTGTCGGCCGCGTCCGTCCGCTACTGCGGGTTCGAACAGGGCGAGATAGACGTGGATCGCCGCGAGCAGGAAGGTCAATCCCCAGAAGACGAGGTCGGTCGCGTCGAACTCCGAAAGGGAGTTAGCGGCTGGCATCCTTCGCCTCCACGGTAAGTGTCAACAGCACTCGAAGCAGTTCAGGCGCTCGGATCATAGAACTGATGGTTCGGATCACCCGGCCGGATCGACGTTCCGATGTGCGGCGGCGACGGCCTCGCGTAACCGGTCGTCGTCCTCGTCGTAGGCGAGATGCGACGCACAGCCGCAGTCCGAGGCGCCGAAGCCGGACACCGGGGACGGCGGAAGCTCGCCCGCGACGGCGCATTCGATATCGACTCCGGGTGTCCTGACGTCGCCCCGTATCGAAGCCTCCTCGCTGCCGAGGAGGTAGTCGATGTGCCAACGGCGGGTATCGCGTTCGCCGGCGGCGAGTTCGTAGTGTCGGTCGACGCGTCCGAACCCGCCCGGGCCGAACGCGCTACCGGTGTAGGCGTACGCCCCGGCGGGGAGTCGATGCTCGCCGAGTGCGCCGATTTCGACGGTCACGGGCGCGTGCAGTTCGATACAGAGGGTATACGTTCCGCCTGTCACGGGTGACGGTTCGTCCGGGTGGGTATAGTAGCTGCCGGCCTCCCGGCCGTGGGCGATCGGAGCCGACGGCGGGCGCCCGCCGGCGAGTCCGGTGGCGGACCCGCCATACTTTTGGCTTCCGGCGACGGAGACGCGGGTATGAAAGAGTCCCTGTTGGACATTCTGTGTTGTCCGCTGGATAAAGGCGAACTCGAACTCGAAGTGATCCGCGAAAACGACGACGAGATACTCGAGGGGCGGCTCGTCTGTACGGAGTGCGGCGAGGAGTATCCGATAGAAGACGGGATTCCGAACCTCCTGCCGCCGGACATGCGCGACGAGGCGACGGCGTAGAACGACCAGTATATTTTTTAACCGTACCGCGAGTGTGTCACGACGTGACGGATTCGCTCGCCGTTGCGGTCAACCGCGACGGACTCCACACGCTCGCCGTGCCGACGCAGTTCGAAGCCAACGGTCCCTTCGCCGTCGAACTGCACAACCACGGCGAGGCGGCACACGTCCATCTCAACCTCGACGACCGTCTCTCGGCGGTCGCCCGCCTTCGAGCGACAAACCACTACGTCGAACCGGGCGAAAGCCGGCGGGTCGAGATCGAGACGCGGGATCCCTCGACGTGGCCCGAAGAACCCACGAGGGGCAAGCTCAAAGTCGTCGTGGGACACGGCCAGGAGACACACCACGTCAACGTCACGTTGGATCCAACCCAGCCCGAAGGGGTCCGCGTCGATCCCGATCTCGCCACACCGAAAGCCGACTCCGGGACGGAGCCACCCCCCGTCTTGCGGCTGCTTCCGGTGGTCGTCCTCGGTAGCGTCGCGGTGTTGCTCGCCGCCGCCGCCATCTTTGCCGGAAGCGGCGTCGATACCCTCGTCGGCGGCCTCGCCGTCGTCGCGGCGGGGCTCTGTGCGGCGGCCGCGTACTACCTCTTTCAGTAGCCGGGGGCCGGCTACGAGTCCTCCTCGGTCGGGACGCCACACAGTTGTCCCTCCGCATCGAAGCGCTTCGCGCGGAGGAACCGCGCCCGGTAGCGGTTGGCGCCCTCATAGATGTCGGCCTCACGGATGTCTTCGGCCTCGCCGTCGGCGACCGAATCGATGATCGATTCGATCTGTTCTTTCTCGCTCGGCGTCAACTCGAACTCGTAGGTACGTGGGCGTTCGCCCTCGAGTTTCGTCCACTTTCGGGCGGCCGTCACGACGAGCGAACAGGGTTCCCGACACGGGAACGCCCCGTCGCCGCCGTCGACATCGAGTTCCGTCCCGTCGTCGTACTGCCACTCGCGGCGTTTCAGACACTGGCTGTCGTCACAGCAGGCCTCCGCGACCCAGTTGACGTGTTCGTAGCCCTCACCGCGATCCCACGTTTTGATCACGCCGTAGATACCGCTTTGTCGCTCCATCGTCTCCCGCCAGTGGGTTACGTCGAGATCGCCCTGCCGTTCGAGATACCAGTTCGCGATCGTCGCCGGATAGATGTACTCGACGGTTTCTGCGAGCGCGGGACCGTCGAGATCGAGAAACGCCCACCCGGTGGGTAGCGTCGGCGCGGTTTTGAGCGGTCGGTACCGACCCCTGTCGTCGCGTTTGATGAACCGTCTCGCCTCGATCGGATCGGTCTTGATATCGAGCTCCTCGGGCTCGCGGCCCTCGTCCGCCTCGTTTCGGACCGTATAGATCCGTTGGCCGTCGTCGCCGAGGCCGACATCGATCCGGAGTTGGCCCCAGGAAGCGGTGACCGCACCGTCGGCGAGCGCCTCGTATCGGTCCGGGACCGTCCGTTCGTCGGCACCCTCAAGCCGCCGCAAAAACGCCCGCTCCGTTTCCGGGCGGCCCGTCCGTTTCCAGTAGTACCAATTCGAGACGAACCAGGGGTTTTCGGCCGCGACCTCCCGAAAGGCCGCTTCCGAGAGGTCCTCGTGTGTCCCATCCGGTGTCCCGAAACGGTAGCCGTTCGGCGTCCGAGCCGCCGAAAGCCCATCGCAGTCGATCCCGTTCTCGGCGGCCGAACACAGCGCTTCGAGTTGGTCGTCGTTCACGTCAGTCACCCGCCCCGGCTTCGGCGTCGACACCGGCGTTGCGCGTGTTCCGTCTGATCTCCTCGATCGCCGTTCCGACCTCCGCGCCGGCGTCGGCCGCACGCTCGATGATGACGTCCGCGGTGAGTCCCTCGGTACCGACGGCACCGGCGTACCAGATCCGGTGCCCGTCGACCTCCGCCGGGGTCTCCCAGCCGGTCCGATAGTCGTCCGTCAGGCCCATATCCTCCGGGATGTCCTCCTGTGTGTGGTAGCCGTCGGCGACGAAAAGCGGGACGACGACGATGTCGGTCGTTCCGAAGAACTCCGTCACGTCGTCGATTTCGGGGTCTTCGTCCATGAAAAGCGCCTTGACTTCCTCGAAGCGGTCCATCTCGGCGATCCGGTCGGCGTGGAGCCGAACGGCTTTCGCCGAGTTCTCGTTGCGTTCGGTCCCGTGGCCGACGACCGCCAGGGCAAACCCATCGCCGACCGCTGAATCGCCGGTCACGTTCTCCGCGCGGCGGACGATCACGTCGCTCATCGCGTCGTGGGTGCCGACCGGACCGCAGTAGTGGACAGTTTTCCCGACGTCGGCCGCCTCCAGCGTCGCGTGCGTCGCCGTCGTTCCATCCGAATCCCACTCGTCGAGGTCCCATCCCTCGAGACGGAGCTCACGGGGGATCACTTCCTCGGTGAAATACCCCTCCGAAATGAAAAGCGGGACGACGTACACCTCGTCGCTTTCGACCGTCCGGAGCACCTCCCGGAAGGAGGGTTCCTCCTTCCAGAACCCGACCCTGACTTCGTCGAAGACGCCGGTCTCGAGTATCGTCTCGGCGTGGTCGTACGTGGGCGTACTCGCATCCGGATTGAGATGCGATCCGTGGGCGACGATGACGAGCGCTTGCATATAATCGGGTTGGGGAACGGCAGCCTTAGTGGCTTCGGGAGATCCCGCCGTTTGCGAGGGAGCCGATCGATCGATACGTCCTTGTCGTCCCCCGACGACACGGCGTTTATGACTGTCGCCGCCGACGCGCGCGCTGCCGTCCGGGCGCACCCGTTTCTGTACACCGCACTCCAGGCAGGCGTCCTCAACTACGCCGCTACCGCCGAGTTCCTCGACATCGGCGAGGCCGACGCCGTCGCCACAGCGCTCAGGCGGTACGGCGACGAACTCGGCGAGTACGAACGGGAGAACCGACGGACAAGCGTTTCGATGCGATCGGGAGTCGAACGGACCGACGCCGATGGCGGGGTCGTTGCGATCGGTGACGAGGCGTTCGTCCCCGGCGAGGGATCGCTGACGGCGATCGTCGCGACCGGGGATGTCGACGTATCGGCGCTGGAAACCGTTCTCGGGCGGCTACGAACGGTCGATATCCGGCCGATCGCGGCCGGCGGAACCGACGGCCACGTCGCAATCGTCGTCGAGCGTCGGTCGGGTCCGGACGCCGTCCGAACCGTCGAGGCAGCGCTGAAAGGTCAACAAACGACGGATTGAAACCGCCGCCGGGCGACCATCCGCTAATGACGCTCCGTCTATCGAACACGCTTTCGGGCGAGCGAGAGGTTTTCGAACCGGCCGATCCCGACGACGTTTTGCTGTACTACTGTGGGTTGACGGTGTCCGACGACGCGCATCTCGGTCACGCCCGAACCTGGGTCCACGTCGACGTGATCCACCGGTGGCTCGAGCATCTCGGGTACGGCGTCCGTCACGTCGAGAACATCACCGACGTGAACGAGAAGATCGTCGCCCGTGTGGGCGAACGCGAGGGGCGTAGGACGCTTGGCGACGACGAACCCGCCGTGGCTGCGGGGTTCATCGAGCAGCTTCTGGCCGATATGCGGTCGCTCAACCTCAAACGGGCCGAAGTGTACCCCCGGGTCTCGGAGCATATCCCCGAGATCATCGATCTCGTCGAAACCCTCATCGACCGAGGGTACGCCTACGAATCGAACGGGTCCGTCTACTTCGACGTGTCCGAGTTCCCCGACTACGGCAAACTGTCGAACCAGTCGATCGAGGACGTCGAGGCCCAGGGCGTCGAGGCCGAACGCTCCGAGAAGCGCAATCCCTCCGATTTCGCGCTGTGGAAGGCCGGCGGCGTCTCCGAATCCGCCGTCGATGAGCATCGGTCCGCCGGCCGCGAGTACGACGCCGACGCGCCCTCCGGCGAGACGTGGGATTCGCCGTGGGGAGAGGGACGGCCGGGCTGGCACATCGAGTGCTCGGCGATGTCGATGACGCATCTCGACGACTCGATCGACATCCACATGGGTGGTCGGGACCTCGTCTTCCCCCATCACGAAAACGAGATCGCCCAAAGCGAGGCCGCGACGGGCGAGCAGTTCGCCCGCTACTGGCTCCATGCGGACCTCTTCGAGATGGGCGACGAGAAGATGTCCTCCAGTCTCGGCAACTTCATTCCGGTCTCCGAAGCGGTCGATCGCTTCGGTGTGAATCCCCTCCGGATGTTCTTCGTGTCGGCGTCGTACAACTCGACGCAGACCTACAGCGAGGCCGCAATAGAGGAGGCGCTCGAACGGTGGGACCGTCTCAAAGGGACGTACGACCGGGTCGTTGCCGCGGCCGACAGCCCCGACGCGCGGACGAAGATCGAATCCCCGCTCCGGGAGGCTGCCGAGGCGGCTTCGGAGTCTTTCACCGACGCGATGAACGCCGATTTCAACACCCGCGAGGCGCTCGCCGCGCTGTTCGATCTCGCCGGGGCGGCGAACCGCCACCTCGACGGGGCCGATGCGTACGATTACCGCGGGCTCAGGCGAGCGATCGAGGTCTTCGAAGCGTTCGGCGGCGACGTGCTCGGGTTCGACTTCGACGGAACCGCCGATGGTGAGGCGACCATCGCCGGCGAACTCGTCGAGTTGGTGTTGGATCTGCGGGAACGCGAACGCGAATCCGGCAACTACGAGCGGGCGGACGACCTCCGTGACGACCTCGAAGCGCTCGGTGTCGAGGTTCAGGACACCGACGGTGGCCCCGAATTCAGGCTCTGATACTGACAGACGGAAGAACACACCCACGACCCAGGGGGAGCACGCCGTTCGGCGGAGCAACGGGCGGCTCACTCCTGGGTCGGTTGCATTCGATTTCGTCCACCGGAATCAGTTCACGCTCTTTGAGAGTTCGGCCCCGGCCTTGAATTTCACCGTGTCGGACGTGTTTCCGTCGTCCACGAGGTGTAGGCAGTGACCGTCGAACGG
>OBKM01000494.1_pt1 | contig 19307 bp, 18 predicted proteins | sample 1519691 | NCBI WGS metagenome assembly OBKM01 (sample SAMEA37050418, study PRJEB22526) | metagenome | biome: saline pan; feature: lake; material: water | place: Egypt | collected 2015 | depth 0.5 m | reverse complement strand
GTCGGCCAACGACTCGGTGATGCAGGTGATCGGTATCGTCGGGCTGCCGGGCAGCGGCAAAAGCGAGGCAGCGTCTGTTGCTCGCGAGCTCGACATTCCAGTCGTGACGATGGGTGACGTGATCCGTCGCGAGTGTCGCGATCGTGGGCTCGATCCGACGAACGATCACGGCCGGGTCGCGCAGGCGTTGCGCGACGAGCGTGGTCCCGGAGCGGTCGCCGAGCGTTCGCTACCCCTGATCGAACGGCGGCTCGACGACGCCGATCGTGTACTGGTCGACGGTATTCGTTCCGGAACCGAAGTCGAGATCTTTACCGAGGCGTTCGGTGAGTCGTTCACACTCGTCGAGATCGACGCACCCTTCGAGACACGCCGGGAGCGACTCGATCTCCGTGACCGCGATCAGGGAACTGAGTCGCTTGCAGAGCGGGACCAACGAGAGCTCGAGTTCGGGATGGACGAGGCAATCGCCCGGGCAGACTACACCGTCGAGAACACAGACTCGCTCGCGGCCTTCCACGACCGAATCGAGCAGCTGCTGACCGACGATCCAGACTCCACACGACGCGTCGGGTCATCGGCCGATTCGAACCGATGATCTACAGCGTCGACGTGGAGGTGACGGCGCCAGTCCGAGCCACGGAACTGACAGATCGCGTCCGCGAGGCGATCCAGACTGTTTTCCCGGCCGCCGAGCCCGTCGAGAGCCACGGCGAACTGCGGGCAACGGTTCACGATCTGGAACGGTTCTCGGAGCTGCTTCACCGACGTGAGATCCCAGACACCGCGCGTGACCACCTCCGCGCGAACGTCCGTGGCGAGCAGTTTTCCTTCCGGTTGAAAAAGCAGCCGGCACTCGAGGGCGTGGTGACCTTCGAGGTCGACGAGTCTGCTGAACTCGGCGCGATCGCCGTGCAGGTACACGTAGACGAGCCAGATCCCGAGACGTTCATCAAGTATCTCACGACCAAAGAGCAAGAGGAGCCGTCGTAGCCGGGGCCGTCACTCCGAACGTGTGGGGTCAGTTTCGAGCCGTGTTTTGAGGTTCTCGAGTGTCGTCGCGAGCTCTCGTTTGTTGTACCGTTTCGCGAACGGCTCGGCGACGGCCGACAGCACCCGCCCCGGAAGATCGTACTCCGCTGCGTAGGTGACCTCTGTACCCCCCTCAACAGCCTCCATGGAGATGTCGATCTCTCCCTTCAGCTCGCCAGACATCTCGAAGACCATGCGCTGGTTTTCTTCGTGGACCGTCTCCGTGAGTTCACCCTCTCTGCTGATGCCCGCCATCCGGTAGGTGTAGCTGGCGCGTTTGCCGCCGTTATCGAGCGCCTCGATCGTCTTCGACTCGGCCAGGCTCGGGGTAATCTCCGCGTGGTTTTCCGGGCGATCCAAGTACGAATACACCGCATCCACGGGCCGATCGACCTGAATCGTCTCACTGACACGGACCATACCTTATTCTGCGACCCACCGGGCGATAATCCTTGTGCGTGTGTAGACGGGACTGTCCATCCCGCTTGCCGTGCCAGGACGCCAACCGTACTGGGTGTCGAAAGAGTATTTGATGCGGGTCTCCCGTATGTGGTATGGACGTCGCCGAGGCCAGCGATCGGAGCGAGGCCGTCATCGAGGAGCTGCTCGAGGCGATTATCGTCGACAGAGAGTTTCTCGAAACAGTGTTGACCGGCGTGCTCGCCCGTGGACACGTCTTGCTCGAGGACGTGCCTGGAACCGGGAAGACACTCACCGCCCGGAGTCTCGCGACGGTTCTCGGACTCGAGTTCTCTCGGATCCAGTTCACGCCCGATCTGCTTCCTGCAGACGTGACCGGGACGAACGTGTTCAACGAACGCGACGGCAGCTTCGAGTTCAGTCCCGGGCCGATCTTCGCAAACGTGGTGTTGGCCGACGAGATAAATCGTGCGCCGCCGAAGACCCAGGCGGCCTTGCTCGAAGCGATGGAAGAACAGCAGGTCACCGTCGACGGCGAGACCCACGAGTTGCCCAGACCGTTTTTCGTGATCGCGACACAGAATCCCGTCGAACAAGAAGGGACGTTCGCTCTGCCGGAGGCGCAGATCGACCGGTTTGCGCTGAAGAGCCAGATCGGCTATCCCGATCTGGACGGCGAGATCGAGCTGCTACGACGGCGTGTCGGCCGGTCGTCACAGAGCCCGGGCGTCGAGCGCGTCCTCGATCCGGAGGGAGTCGAACAGCTACGGCAAGTTCCCGAGTCGGTTCGCGTGGATCCCGATCTCCTCGAGTACATCGCAACCGTCGCCCGATCGACCAGAGAACAGCCCGAGGTCGACATCGGTGTCTCCCCCCGGGGAACACAGCGGGTGCTTGAAGCTGCCAGAGCGTATGCGACGATCCAGAATCGGTCGTTCGTGACGCCTGACGATATCGCGGCGATCCTCCAGCCTGCGATGGCTCATCGGTTGGTGCTCACGCCCGAGGCGACTGTGGAAGAGACCAGCAAGGCTGCTATCGTCGAGCGAGTGCGCGACAGTGTCTCGGTGCCGACAATCGACCGCGTCGGATCGAGTAGCCACAGCCAATAACGTTGAAGCTGAAGCTAAAGCTAAATAACTCCCGGTAGGACGCGGCTGCAGGACGAGACGGTCGCACAGAGGCTACCGGAACCGGTGTCGACCACGAAACGGGCTTACCCGCCGGCACGGAGCACCACGAGCAGGACCACCGACGCGACCAACAGCGCAGCCAGTGCCGAGACGGGATACTCCCCACGACTCAGAACGAACACTGTCGTCGCGACGGTAGCGACCCCGGTGACAGCCACGAGACTCGTCCCGGCTCGAACGATTTCAGCACGAATCGAGAGATGCTCGTCGCCGATCTGTGTGCCCATCTCGACCGTCTGGAGTCCCGTATCCCACGCGATCATGGCGGCTGCTATTCCGATAACTGCCTGTACCGGGGGGAGTCCGGCGACACCCGCAACACCCACTCCGGCCGCCTGTAGCCCTCCACCCAGCGTGATGCTCCGAGCCTGTCCACGGACGATTCCGGCACCGATCACGAGGACGCCAGCGGCCGCTACCAGCAGTCCTTCACTGATGACGGAACTGACTGCCGCGACGACCGCAAGTGCTGCGAACCCCGATATCGCTGCCGTCGCTCGCGGTGGATCGTACTCCAGGGACTGAATCGCATCAGGATCCGGCGACTGTATTCCGGTCACGCTGACCACCGTCGCGCGGCCCGGCCGAGAACTGCGTCGAGACTCATGTCTGGCGACCAGTCAATCACCCGAACGCCAGCCCGCCGAAGCTCCGCGAGCCGACGCCTACGTTCCATCTTCGCGATGCGTTGCCCCCGTGTCTCTGCTCCAGTCGGATCTGGGCTGATGACCGTTGCTTGGTTGCCGTACGCGTTGAGCAGCCGAACGATTCGCACGACACCGTCGTCACAGAGCGGCGAGCAGACGATAATCTGATCGTTCTCCGAGAGCCGCTGGCGAAGGTCACGGACGCTCAACACCGACGGAATCGTCCCCGACGGCTGATCGGAAGAGAATGCGGCGTCAGACCCGAGCGCGGCTCTGACACGAGCCCGGTGGCCGGGGCCGGTATCCGGTGGGATCCACTGTACTGACTCGCCGATCGTCGCGACACCCACCGTGTGGCCCATATCGAGTAAGGTCGGGAATACCCGAGAAATGGCAGCAACACCGACCTCCGCGGCACTGGGTGGAACCGCCCCTGGCGCGACAAACGACGGCTCGCGAACGTCCGCCACGAGTACGATTGACGCGGCTCGCTCGGTTCGAAATTCGAGTGTTGCAAGCTCTCCGCTCCGTGCGCGTCTGTTCCAGTCAATCCGGCTTATCGGATCGCCGGGGCGATACTCGCGTGTCGTGTGAAACTCGATGCCGTCCCCGCCGGTCTCGGTCGGAAGCCGTCCTACGTAGTCGGTCGTGAGCGACCGCAGCGGCATCTGATCAAGTGGCTCGAAGGCTGGTTCGACGGTCAGCGCGTCCGTCGTCGCGATCCGGTACTCGTCCTCGGTAGCCCCTGCAAGCCCTCTGACGATTGCGACTGTGTCACCGAACTCGTGGCGGCCGCGCTGAGCACGTACGGTGTAGCTGACGGTGGCCGTCTCACCTGCCGCGAGTGCTACGCCCCGGCGCGGTGAGCCGTCAACGACCGCGAGTCTCGGTGGGACCGCATCGACGAGTCGCACGTCAGGAAGCAGCCGGTCCCCGGCGTTGTGCGCCTCCACGGTGATCGTCACCTCTTCACCCGGTCTCGGCGATGCGTCGAACTCCCGAGAGAGGGTGAGCTGGGCCGGCGGGGTCGGCGAGAGCGCCACGAGACCGACGACACCGGCACAGACGGCACTCGCAAGCAGTAACGCAGGCTGTGTCGTGAGCACACCGACACCGCCGATAGCCAGAGCGACTCCGGCCAATCCATACCAACGGTTTGTCTTTCGCCGGGCGACCCTGTTGGCCTGGGCCGTCGGCGAGCCAGCAGCATCGGTGTTCGATCCCGCTGTGTCCGGACCATCGGCACTATCGGGATCCCCGTCCCTCGACGACTTTGACCCAGAGCGTGTTGCTGTCATCTGTGGGTCTCAGAAAGGGCCCAGAGCTCGTCGGTTGCGTGCCGGGCCCACCGGTAGACTGGATCGGTCCCTGAGAGCACGGTCCGCAACCGGACGGATCTCGGCGCCCAGTCGGGCAGTCCACGACAGAAGAAGGCCGCCGCCCGTGGATCGTCGGTCCAGGTCCCGTCTGCGAGCAGCTCCATCGCCTCCTCGGATGTACAATCGTGAGCCTCTGCGACCAGCGGAACGGCGATCTCGGTGAGGCGACGGCGGAGCTCGCCTTGACGACTGTTCTCGGCTCTCACGTCAGAGACGGCCCACGGCTCTCCGAACAGGTCGTCGACGTCCTCACCCGGGACTGGCAGAGACTGTGGCTGCTCGATGTCTGGTACCGAAGCGGTCTCCATCTCGACATCTCGTCGCCGAGCGAGAACGAGCACCCCGCTCGCGACAGCTACCACGCCGATGGCCCTCACGACTCCATCGCCGAGCGGAACTGCCCGAGCCGTCGACGGAGAGCCGATCAGCACCACGCCCAGAGCGAACGCACCGAGTGCGATCCCAGCCAGCAGCGAGCGACCCTTACTCATATCAGTTGTCACCCGGATGTCGACTTTCGTCGGTGCCTGAGCTCGGGCGGAACGGATCGTCCTCCGAGCCAACGTCGGTAGTGTGGCTCGTCTCGATTCGCCGGAGCGCCTGGATCGCGCGGCGCTCGCGGGTCTCCGTCGGCTCGGCGTCGCCGTATCTCACCTCCCGGAACAGTGCAGTCAGCTCGTCGACGTTCTCCCGTGACATTCCAGCCTCGACGGCGGCAGTCGCAAACTCTGCTGGCGTACTCGATTCTGGACTCCCGACCGGGAGTTCGGCAGTCATCTCCCCCCAGGCACGGTAGACGGCATTCTCGCTACTCGAGGCCATCGCGAGCTGATCTGCCGCCCGACCGGCTGCACGGCCGAGTTCCGTTCGGTCAGTGGTGTCGTCTGAATCGGTATCCTCCACCTGCTCTCTCAGTCCCTGTGATCCATCGAGGGCATACAGGAGGCCGACGGTCCCGATCAGTCCGACAGCGATCAGCGCAACGAGCAGCAACGACGGAAGAGACGGTGAGCTGTCGCCGTCCTCACTACCCCCTGTTCCGATCGGAAATTCACCGTCTACGGGCCCGCTCTCTCCCAGTCCGGCCTCGGAATCGTCGTCTCGATCCTGATCGATGTCACACCCGATCGTGAGAACGGCGGCTCCAAACACGGTGACCATGATGAGAACGAAGACCACAACAGCCGCGAGCACTCTGTCGCGGGCGACCGCGATCCCGACGCCGACGAGCAAAATCCCCGCGATCAGCAGCGTCAGCACACCTCCTTCGGCGATAGGCTCGTAACACAGCTCGAATCCTCCTACCGAGCCCTCCGGCAGGGGCAGTATGGTAGTACTATCGCCGGATTGACCGCCTGCGAGTCCAGCGTCGGTCTCCGTGCTTCCACTCGTATCACCCGTCCCGCCGCCACCAGTGTCGACGGTCGAGCCAAGCATCGCTGCCCCGAGAGCGATAGCGAGCACGCAAACGATCGCAAATACCGATCGTCGGAGGGCCGAGTTCACGGACTGTAGTTGTTCAGAATGTTTGTATATCTTCCGCCAGCGACGGTCCCGGCGACTCACTCCTCGCCGGATTCGTAGCTCTCACCGACGCCAGCGGGGATTCGGGTCTTGCCGATGAAAACGAGCACGACCACGACCGTCGCGTACGGAATCACGCGGATGAGCTCGGTCGGAACCGCATAGCCCAGATTCTGGAGTCGAAACTGGATCGCGTCGAGCCCGGCGAACAGCAGTGATCCGCCGAGCGCACCGACCGGGTTGTAGTTCGCAAACAGGTAGGTTGCGATCGCGATGAACCCTCGACCGCCGATATCGGTTTCGCCACTTCCGGCGAACGTGCCCAGCTGTCCGAGCGCAAATCCGGCCCCACCGAGCCCGGCGAACACCCCCGACAGCACGACGGCGGCGTACCGAACCCGACGAACGTCGACCCCAGCCGTGTCGAGTGCCTCGGGATTCTCTCCGCTCGCCCGGACCCACCGTCCGAATCGGGTCTGGGTGAGTACGTACCAGCCCACTGCCGTCGACAGGAGCATGAGCCAGACCGCCGGGTTGGTATCGAACAGCAGATCGCCGATCACCGGGAGCTCCGACAGGCCCGGTACCGTGATACTCGAGAGGGTGGCTTCCTGCGAGAGCGTGTCGGTGTTTGGACTGTCGAACAGGACGCGGGCGAGAAACGGAGCGAGCCCCAGAGCGATCAGCCAAACCGCGAGCCCGGCAATGATCTGATCGGCCTTGAACTCGATACAGACGACGGCAAACACCAGCGCGAACAGCGTACTCACCAGCGTCCCGCCGATCAGCCCCCACCAGTGGTTCGGCACGCCCGCGGTGGTCTCTCCGGGGCCCAGCAGAAAGGTCCCGACGATCGCGAAAAACGCAGAGACGATCAACAGCCCTTCGAGCCCGATGTTGATGACGCCGCTTTTCTCGGCGAAGATGCCGCCGATGGCGGCAAGTGCGATCGGCACCGCGATTCTGAGCGTCGCCTGGTGGGTGCTCTGGCTCGCGACGATGCCCCAGATGTCGGCGATCCACGCCTCGGGGTACAGTACAGACCCGAGATAAAGGACGCTTACGGCGACCACGACCGTCACGACCGCGCCGAGCTGCCGGCGACTGACCCTTGATGTCGGGATCGATGCCATGTACGAACTCATCTGTCGACTCCGTTCGCCTGCCGGCCTTGCTCGTCTGCCGTGCCCGCCGCGTCGGACTCGTCGGTACCGGCTGTCCCGTTTTTGCGATCGGTCTCGGGCTCGCAACCGTCGTTACTCGACACAGAGCCGCCGTCGGTGGCGACCGGCTGGTCGGTTCCCAGTCCCGTCCGCCGCCCCAGCATCCGGAAAAACTCCGGCATCGCGACGAACAACACCACGAGGCCGCTGATGATACCGACCAGGTCGGACGGTACTGCCGTTGCGCTCTGGACTGCTCCGCTGCCGCTGTCGAGCACCCCGAACAAGAACGCGGCCGCGCCGACACCCAGCGGGTTGTTGCCGGCAAGCACCGAGACGGCGATCCCGTCGAACCCGAGTGCCGGCACCTGTTCGAGCCAGCGTCCGTGGACCATGAGCACCCAGAAGGCCCCGGCGATCCCGCCGAGTGCCCCCGAGAGTGTCATGCTTGCGACGATCATCCGTTTCTGTTCGACCCCACCGTAGGCGGCAGCACCCGGCTGGACGCCGCTGATCCGGAGGCTGTATCCGAACGACGTCTGTGTCAACAGCCAAGCGATCCCGATCGCCAACGCCAGCGCGAACACGAGTGCAAGCAAGGAGAACCCGAATCTAGCCTCGAAGCCGACACCCGGAAGCGTCGGGATCTGGGCGTACTCCGGAAGCGGTGTCGTCTGTGCCGTGATGCTGTCTGGATCCTGGAACCGCCAAGACAGCAGCGTCGCCGCGACCCCCGTCGCCACGAAGTTCAGCATGATCGTCGTGATGACTTCGTTCGCATCAGCGTACGCTTTCAACGCACCGGGGATCGCGCCGTACAGGCCGCCGACCACCGCTCCAACCGCGACCCCAATCGGGATGAGCAGGAGTGTCCCGGCGAGGCCGGTCGGCATCGGTCCGGTCGCGGCCGACACGACGACTGCCGTCGCGAGTCCGCCGAGAACGAGCTGTCCCTGCGTCCCAATGTTGAACAGCCCCGCACGGAACGCCACGGCCACCGAGAGCCCGGTGAACAGGAGGAGGGTCGTCTGGCGCAGCGTCGTTGCGAGCCTGACGTTCTGTAGCTCCCAGCCGGCTTCGAGTGGGTGTCCGAGCGCGCCCAGGAACAGCTCGTAGTACACCTGCAGCGGGTTGTAACAGAACGTCTGTCCGAAAAGCTCTAGGCCGCTTGCACAGCTGCCGGCTGCGCCGGAGACGAACACAATAACGCCTCCGATGAGAATCGATAGAACCAGCGCGCCGGTGCTTATGAGCAACCGTTCGGTCACAGACGCCCGGACTAGCCGGTCGACGATCCGATCGAGTCGGTCCCTAATCACGCGTCTTCCTCCGCAGTAGTAGCTCGTGTGTCCAGCTGCTGTCCGGCCATCAGCAAGCCAAGCTGCTCCTCCGAGAGCTCGTCGGGCGGTCGCACGTCTATGAACTGCCCCTCGTAGATAACCGCCAGTCGGTCAGAGAGCGATCGAACCTCGTCGAGCTTCGAGGAGATCAACAACACTCCGACGTCTCGATCGCGGAGCGCGAGCAGCTGCTCGCGGATGAACTCGGTCGAGCCGACGTCGACCCCACGGGTCGGGTTGGCGGCCACGAGCACCGTCGGATCGCGCAGCAGCTCTCGCCCGACGACGAACTTCTGTTGGTTCCCGCCAGATAACGACGCTGCGTCGGCAGTCGGGTCGGCGGGAGTAACGTCGTAGGTGTCAATGATCTCTCCGGTGTGTTCTGAGAGTGTATCCCAGGAGAGGATACCGCGGCGAACGAACGCCTCGTCGTGGTGGTTGCCCAACGCAGCGTTTTCCGTCAGGTCAAACGACATCACGAGCCCTCGTTCCTGGCGGTCCTCTGGGACGTACGCCATGCCAGCGTCGATGCGCTCGCGGCGCGTCCACCCGGTGACGTCCGTGCCCGCGAGCTCGACGGTGCCCCCCTCGGGCTGCCGGAGCCCAGTGATCGCCTCGACGAGCTGTGCTTGTCCGTTTCCGTCGACGCCGGCGATCCCGACGATCTCGCCGGCCCGAACGTCGATGTCGATCTCCGAGACGGTCTCGACCCCGCGGTCGTCTTCGACGACCAGCTCCGATACCGACAGCACCCGGTCGCCTGGCGACGATTTGTCAGATTCGATGTCGAACACGACCTCGCGTCCGACCATCAGTTCCGCGAGCTGTTCCCGGCTGGTGGCCGTCGGATCGACAGTTCCGACCTGTTTGCCGTCGCGCAGGACGGTGATCGCGTCGGCCGCGTGGGTTGCCTCGTCGAGTTTGTGGGTGATGAAGATGATCGTCTTTCCCTGCTCGGTCAGTGACTCGAGTACTCGGTAGAGACTCTCGACTTCTTGAGGCGTCAGCACCGCGGTCGGTTCGTCGAGGATCAGAACCTCGGCCCCGCGGTACAGCGTCTTCAGGATCTCGACGCGCTGGCGCGCGCCGACGCCCAAATCGGCAATCGTCGCCGTCGGATCGACGTCGAACCCGTACCGATTGCACAGCTCCCGGATCTCAGCCTCGATTGCATCCCGGTCGACCGCCAACCCGAACCACTTCCGGGGCTCGTTGCCGAGGGCGATGTTCTCGGCGACGGTCATCGGCTCGACCAGCATGAAATGCTGGTGTATCATCCCGATCCCGGCGTCGATCGCGTCCCGAGGGCCCTCGAACTGTCGTTCGACCCCGTCGACGACGATGCGTCCGCCGTCTGGCTGGTAGAGTCCGTACAGGACGCTCATCAGCGTCGTCTTTCCGGCGCCGTTCTCGCCGAGTAACGCGTGTACCGACCCGCGGTCAGCCCTGAGCGTGACCTCGTCGTTCGCGACCACGCCCGGGAACCGTTTCGTGATGTTCTCGAGCGCGACCGCAGCTGACCCATCTGTCTCGTCTCGACTGCGCTGTGTGCTCATTCGGTCTGGGAGTGACTCGTCTACACTTCGGTGGGAACGTCCACATCACCGTCGACGATCGCCGACCGGCTCTCATCCAGAGCCGCTTTGATATCGTCTGGCACGTCGTCGCCGAGCTGATCGCCGTACGCGACGCCCACGCCCCCGTCCTCGAGGTCGAGAACCTCGGTGCCGCCGTCGAACTCGTCGTTGACGGTGTCTTCGATTCCGTCGTAGACGGCCTCGTCGACGTTTTTGAGCATGCTTGCCACGATGACGTTCTCGAAGTCAGTCGTGAGCGACTGATCGTCGTCGACGCCGATCGCGAACCTGCCTTCCTGTTCGGCGGCCTGGAACACGCCGATTCCGGTCGCTCCGGCAGCGTGGTAGATGACATCGGCACCCTCGTCTTGGTACATCGAGAGGGCTGCCTCCTGGCCGCCAGCCGTGTCGTTGAACCCGCCCACGTAGCTGCTCACGACGTCGATGTTGGGATCTGCGTACTCGACGCCGGCCCGGTATCCGGCCTCGAACTCCTCGATAAGCGGGCCTTCGATCCCGCCGACGAACCCGACCGTGGTCTCGTCGGGATTGGTCGCGCTGTCGCCAGCCACAAACTCCGTCGTCGTGAGCAGCCCTGCGAGGTGGCCGACCTGAAACGAGCCCTGGTTCTGTGCGAACAGGTAGTTGCGCACGTTGTCGAACGGATCACCGCCCTCATCGAGGACCGTCTCGTCGATGATCATGAAGTCCTGATCGGGGAACTCTTGGGCGTTTCCCTCCAGTGCTTCCTGCTGTTGGAATCCGACACAGACGGTCAGATCCATGCCCTGTTCCGCGAAGCTCTGCTGTGCGCCATCGAAGTCTGCGACTGCTTCGGGTTCGTTCTCCTGGATGCTGATGTCGAAGTCCTCCTCTGCGCGGAGCGCGCCGGCCTGCGAGAGGTCGTTGAACGAGTCGTCGCCCAGCCCGCCCGTGGCATAGATCATGCCGATCTCCGCTGTCACGTCCGAATCGTCGTCCCCGAATCCAGCACACCCTGCCAGTGCTGCCAGTCCTGCTGCCCCTGTCCCGGTCAGAAACTGCCGCCGATTCGATGGCATATGTTCTACTCATGGGGGGCCTAATTAAATCGTACGGTTACGACCGTACTGGTCAGTACACGAACATATCTCTCTCAGATCGCTCGAGTCCCCACGCCCACAAAACCGGGTCGTGCCGTCTCCTCACGCCCGAGACGTCCAGATAAGCGGGTTCGACGATCGGTCCTATCAGCTTCCGTAGATCACTCGCCCGCTGGACCGTCGAGCTGGCTATGCCGGTTCGACCGTCACCAAGATCTGGTCACCCACCGCGAGGCCGAGTTCCTCCCCGACGAGTTTGACGCCGAACCGATCTCTGGCACAAAACAGCGCGATTCCGGTTACCGGCGTGTCGTTTGCCAGAATCGTACAGTCTCGCCACGTCACGTCTCGGCCCTCGACCGTGCCGACGGTTCTCCCGGCGATCGTCGCCGCCGTTCCACCGCCAAGCACTCCCCCGCCGTCGTAGTGTGGAACCCCGCCGTCCAGGACGCCATCGCCACTCGCGAGCCCGACGAACGTCTCTCCGGGCGCCGGGTGAGCTGGACGATCGAGACGGGCCCACGTCTCGCCGGTCTCTGTCACCGTTCCGGTTCCGTCCCAGGACAGTCCCGTCGGGGTACGCTCGAGCTCGATCCGGAGCGACCCCGAGGCTCGGTAGAGGTCGGTTCCGTAGGGTCGAAACCCGAGGTGAACGTGGTTCGGCACCCACGGTGCGAAATAGCCGGCCCTGATCGACTCGCCGAGCGGATCGCCGACACCGATCCGATCGCCGGCTTCGACGGTCGGCGCGACGTGCATCAGCCGGGCGACTCGTTCGCCGGTGTCGACCAGAATCAGGTGATCGTGCTCGGCCGCGTACGGCTTCGGCGGCGCCGTGACTGTCCGAGTGTCCGTGACAACCCCCGCGACCGGCGAAGGGACGGGCTCTCCAGGGATCGGATACAGATCGATCGCGCGGCCGTGATCGTGGGCGACAAACGGCGAGTTGTACAGCGTGTACCGACGGTACTGGAAGAGTACGCTCTGTGAAACGGTGACCGGCTCGGCGTTCACACGGACACGTGGCGGCTGGCGATCAAGGATCCGTCGGTTCGTCGGTGGCTCCAGGCGTGAGCCGATTCCAAACGATTACGTGCCGGCCGCGTTCAACTCCGACAGGGCACGTAGCTCAGTCTGGATAGAGCGTCGGACTTCTAATCCGACGGTCGTGGGTTCGAATCCCACCGTGCCCGTCGGTATCCCGACACAGACTCTCCTGCGGACCGTGGAGTAAATCGAGTCAGCTACCAGCGGCCGAAGCCGCTGGATTTCCGCGCTGCTACTGCTGTGAATCGAGTGAGACTCAAGCCAGCCTCTCCCATCGGTGGTGACTCTCGCGGTCAATACGCGGTCAGGAGTCTTGCCCGAGAGCTATCGCGGTGATAGTCTGACACCGTTCCGTAGCTGTGTTCGATTCTCGATTCGAGCCCATCTCGGCGGTCGTCAGCCCTCGATCAGCAGGGACTCACAGCACCCGCAGTCGGTACCCCTCGGCTGCGGAGTCGTCGGTCAGCCGACCCGCCTCCTCCGCAGCCGCGAGCACGTCTGCGACGAACGACTTGGGGACCGCGACACCGATGAAGTCCGGCCCCTCGCGGGCGGTCGTCAGTCTAGCCATCGTCCGCTCGGTGCCGTCGTCGTTGTAGATCGTCCCGACCGTTTCGCCGTCCCGGAGAAAATGAAGCGTCACGTCGGTCGGCTCGATCTGTTCGAAGTTTACCTCGAAGACCAGCTCGTCGCTCTCGATTCGTGCCATGAGGAGGTCGTCGTGTTCGGCGATCGTCGTGTCCATACTGACGGATCGAGCCGGCGAGTAAAGCCGCTGTCGACCGACAGACGGGACCGTCTGGCTTTTCGGGATCGTTATCAGAGCGGGGCGTCTACACACAGGCGTGACAGAGTTCGTCCTGTTTGGCGGCAAAGGCGGTGTCGGGAAGACGACGCTCGCAGCTGCCGCAGGGCTCAACAGCGCCCGTGACGGTCGGCGCACGCTCGTCGTCAGCACCGATCCGGCCCACAGCATCGGCGACGCCTACGAGAGCTCGGTCGGTGAGACGCCGACCCGTGTGACCGAGACTCCGGACCTGTACGCTCTCGAGATCGACCCTCGGACGCGGTTTCGCGACCGGTACGGCGACACGTTCGAACAGCTCCTGGGTGACGCACAGTCGCTCGGGCTCGATATTTCCGGCGAGGATGTCGGTGCAGTCGCCGAACGCGGCCTCGTTCCGGGGGCCGACGAGATGGCCGTCCTGGACCTGTTCGCGGAGTACGACGATCACCCCAACTGGGAGGTCGTCGTGTTCGACACGGCCCCGACGGGACACACGTTGCGGCTGTTGAGCCTCCCGGACGTGATGAACACGACCGTCGGACGGCTGCTCTCCTTGCGCGGGCAGCTGGGATCCGTGACCAGTCGCGTCAGCGGCCTGCTGGGCCGCTCGACCGACACCGACGACGTCTCCTACGGCAAACAGGTCGATCGACTCGAGGCCGTCACAGAGCGGGTCGGAGAGCGGCTCCGAGACGACGAGCGGACCCGGTTCCGAGCGGTCACGCTGGCAGAGCGCATGGCACTCGAAGAGACCGACAGGCTGCTCGCCGAGCTCGCCGACGGAGAGATCGCGGTCGATGCGGTGCTGGTCAACAAGCTGCTGCACGACGCCTCGGAAGATTGTCCGACCTGCTGGCCCCGCTATCAAGAGCAACTCGAACTGCTCTCCGAGGCTCGCGATCGGTTCGACCCGCCGGTCCGGGAGGTGCCGCTGGTCGCTGACGCACACGGTGTGGCTCGCGTCGAGGCCGTCGCCGACGTGCTCGCAGCACACGACACGAACAGTTAATTTTTCGCCGGCGCTGAATGGGGTATGGCACCTGAGTTCACCCCAGCAGACGACCAGCGCTCGGAGGACGCAGACGCCGACCGAATTCCGATCGAGGAGTGGGACCGCGTCGTCGCGGCTGTCGAACAGTTCGACGCGCCCGGAATGCGTGAGACCGTCGACGAGCTCTGCCTCGAGTTCGATCGGGCGTCGCTCACGATCGGCCGGGACGGCACCGTCGAGGGGACGATGCCGTTGCACACGACGGCGGCCACCGCTGAGTGGATCGAACTCGATCCGGAAGCCGATACGATCACTGTCGGTGGTCCGGAGCTCCGCTACACGTTCCGCCGGCCGTGACCGGATGGCACCGAGTGTCTCGAGTCGCCGACACGTTCAGAGCCGCTGTCGTGAGATGGCTCGCCGTTCGAACCGTTGGACGGTGACGGCTCACCCCAGGAACTGTCGCTCGCGGGCGCCACGACGGATTGCCGACCGAACCGCGTCCTCGTTGCCACGCTCGAAGGCGTCGATCGCCGCGTCTGTCGCCGCGCGGTGTTCGGCGTCTGCTTCGACATCAACCAGCTCTAGTGCTGCCTGTAGCGACTCGTCTGCGAGCGACAGGACTTCGGTACACCGCGGGTTGTAGTACTGTGCGGCGTCCGCGAGCCGCCGGAAGAAGGCCGGAAACGCCGTCTCCAAAAAGGAGAGATCGTCCTCGGTGAGTGCGTGGGCACCGAGCAGGCTCGGCGGACAGCCGACGGCGTACAGTGCGGCCGTGTATCCGATCGCCCGCGGTAAGGTGTTCTCTCCGACCTCCCGAGAATACCCGAACAGCCCGACGTGGAGTTTCCGCGCCCGGCGGTCGGGAACGTACGCTGCCAGCCGGTTCACCGTCGGTGCGATCGCATCGACCTGCTCGGCGTACGCCGCCGCCGTTCGGTCGACGATCTCGAGTGCTCGCCGCTCGTCGATCCCCTCCGGGGGCTCCCCGAGGTCGGCAGTCGAAAGCGTCTCCAGTCCTTCGCGGATAGTCTCGGCGGGGTAGTCGTATTTGAACGCTGACTGGATAGTGAACGTTTCGACCTCTGGGTAGGCCTCGGCGACCGCTTCGGCACGGTCGGGGGCGAGGTTGCCCCGAAACGGCGCCGAGCCGGTCCCGAGGATCGGGTGGACGTCGATCGAAGCGTCGTCGGCCAGCTGGTAGAGGCGCTGGAGTGCGACCTTGTTGATCAGGTCCGCAGCGACCGAGCCGTAGTTCAGCGCCGGATCGGAGCGGGCGAGAAAGACCCGCACCGAGTCTTTGTCCTGGGCAGTCGCGTACTCCCGAACGATCTCGTCGGCCCCGAGCATCGCCTCGCGTTGCTCGATCAGCGGGATCACCTCGACGGTCGCCGGCTCGAAGGGACCGACCCACTCCTCGACGGTCTGGCCGTCCCAGAGGACTGTATCGCCCTTGCCAGCGACGAATCGCTCGTAGTACTCGTGGACGGCGTTGAGCTGGTCTGCGCCCGTGACCATGGGGACGATCACCTCGTAGATCGGCGCGATCTCATCGATCTCTCTGTCCGCTGCGAACAGCCGTGCGGCGTCGTACGATCGCGGGATGCTCTCCAAGATCTCAAGGAGGATCTTTGCCTCAGAGTCCTCAAGCGCGGGGTTGGGGCCACGGACTGTGAGACGGAACCCCTCGCCGAGGCGGTGCTCGGCGAAGTAATCGCCGTACCGAGAGAGTAACTTCTTGACGACGTACTCGTCGCCTTCCTTGCCCTCGAAGTCCCACATCTGTTCGTCACAGCCGAGATGTGACGCGACGTAGTAGGCTTCCTGGATCTCGTCTTCGCCCTCGATGACGTCTCCGGCCGCGAAGAACGGAAGCGTCGCGTTGTCCGGATGTTGCGTACTCATGAGCCGTGGTACGTCCGTCTTTGCCATGGCTCTCTGTCGGGTCCCCGGGGGTAAAAGCGCTCCTCGAGAGATCCCCCTGGCGGACCCGAGATACAGGAGGGTGAGATAGGATAGGTAGTGTCGGGTGAGCGAACATAGCATCGGTCTCGAGAAATCTTCCGCGGTCTCACCGTGGCACCCCGACGGTGGGTCCAGGCCATGCCGGTTATAATCGCTGAGTCCGTGTCAGAAGTATGCGACAGCCAACGGTCGGCGATCCCCCGGAGTACGAGTTGGCGCCCCGAGACGTTCCGTGGGTGCTAGGCACGCAGCTCACCACTCGATCTGGACCGCTCGCGCGGGCCGACCCCGGCGACCGTGTGGTGATGATCGAAGCCCACGACTTCGCTCGCCGCAAGCCCTATCACCACCACAAGCTCACGCTCGTGTTCGCGGCGATGCGGCAGTTCCGCGACCGACTCCGCGACGCTGGCTACGAAGTCCGGTACATCAAGGCCGATACGTTCGGAGCCGGGCTTGAGACGTTTTTCGAGGACCACCCAGAGACACGACTCGTCACGATGCGCTCACCCAGTTACGGCTCGGCCGAGCGGTTCGCCGAGCTGGCCGCCCGAGCTGGGGGCGATCTGCGAGTCGTCGATACCGAACTGTTCGTCAGTACCGCCGACGCCTTCGACGAGTGGGCCGGCGATCCGCCCTTTCGCCACGAATCGTTCTACCGGTGGATGCGCACAGAGACGGGCGTGTTTATGCAAGACGGCAATCCGGTCGGCGGTGAGTGGAACTACGACGACCAGAACCAGGAGTTTCCCCCGCCAGAGTGGGAGTCGCCACCGGTCCCGTCCCACGATCACGACGAGCTGACCGCGGAAACTGCGGCCTGGGTTCGCGAGGAGTTCGACACCTGGGGTAGCACCGACATCGAGGGGTTTCCGTGGCCCGTCACCCGGAGACAGGCCTGTGAACAGCTCCGGTCGTTCGTAGAGGAGCGGCTCCCGGAGTTTGGCCCGTATCAAGACGCAATGCGGACAGACGACTGGGCGATGGCACACGCCCTCTTGGGCTCGAGCATCAACCTCGGGCTCCTCCACCCCTCCGAGGTGATTGAGGCGATCGAAGACGCCTACCACGACGACGAAGCAGTGGCGCTCAACTCCGCCGAGGGAGCGCTCAGACAGGTGCTCGGCTGGCGAGAGTTCATGCGACACGTCTACCGCCACGCGATGCCAGAGCTCGCGACGGCAAACCAGCTCGGGGCCGAATACGAGCTGCCGGCGCTGTACTGGACCGGCGAGACCGAGATGAACTGCCTCGCCGAAACCGTCGGGGACGTCCACGAGCGGGGCTACTCACATCACATCCAGCGGCTGATGGTGCTTGCGAACTTCGCGACGTTGTGGGGCGTCGAGCCGGCTGAGCTCAACGAATGGTTCCACGCGACCTACGTCGACGCATACCACTGGGTCACCACGCCCAACGTGATCGAGATGGGCCAGTACGGCCAGGGTGTGTTCGCGACCAAGCCGTATGTCTCTTCGGCGAACTACATCGATAAGATGTCGAACTACTGTGGCGACTGTCGGTACTACAAGACGAAAGACACCGGCGAAGGCGCCTGTCCGTTCAACGCGCTGTACTGGGACTTTCTCGACCGCAACGAGGACCAGCTCCGGAGCAACCACCGGATGGGGCTGATGTACAGCCACGTCGACGACAAACGATCGTCCGGTGAGATGGAGGCTATTCGTGAGCGTGTCGCAGACCTGCGCGAAATGGCCGCCGACGGGGAGCTGTGATCGTCCGGGTGTGATCGCAGGTAGACCCGGCCGTGCCTTACTCCTCGACGGGGCGTGAACACCGCAGACAGAGCGTGCTCGAGCCGACCCAGTTCACGTCACGGGAGCCACAGGCCGGACACTGATACGTGTCTGTATCGTACGCCGTCGATCCCCGTGGCGCAGCCAGATAGCCGTCGGCGACCGTCTGCCCTATCAGCCCAGGGAGCCGCTGGCGCTTGTACTCGGCGCGGTGTGCGAGAAAGGCTCCCGGCTGTCCGGGATCGCTTCCGTGGAGGTCTTCCCAGGTAACGGCGATCTCGCCGTTTGCCTGTCCCCGAGCGAGCTGTTTCAGCGGCGTCGCGGCGGCCTCGAACAGTGGTGTCGTCGCTCGGGTCTGTGGGTCCTCGATACGTGCTCCAGAAGTCCGGTAGGCCTCGGCTGCGGTCTCGTAGGCCTCTGTAGCCCCATTGAGGCCTGCGATTGCCCTGAAATCGGCGACGAACTCTTCGAGACAAGCCGTCTGGACTGGGTCGGCGCTGGTCCGCAGGTCCCGAGCGACGGCCACACCCTCGACGCCCCGACGAGTGGCACGCCCGTCTTTGCCGGCGGTTCGGTAGCTAGCGGCGGCACTCACGAGATGACCCAGTCCCCGGCCGATCCACCCGTGTTCGCCCATCGCGAACGGATCGACCTCCGCCCGCGGCTCGGCCAGCCCCAGCCATGCTGCCCGGGTGTACTCGTTTCCTGCCTGTTCGTAGGCGCGCTCGCCGAGCGCCGCGATCGCATCGTCACGGTAATTCTCGCGTGTTGGCATACACCTACGACGGCGTCGACACGCACAAGACTGCCGTTCTCCAGATCACGGACCCGAGTCGTTTTGCACTCACCCGCCGAAGCGACGACGTGTCCCGACAGTTCCACATCGTCGACGTGTTCGCCCGCGAGCCGTACGCCGGCAACCAACTCGCAGTGGTGACCGACGCCGCGGAACTCGCCGACGATCAGCTCCAAGCAATCGCCGCAGAGTTCGGGTTCTCGGAGACGACGTTCATTACGGGATCCCGAACGGCGGACGGTTGGCCAGTCCGGATCTTCACGCCGACAGCGGAGCTGCCCTTCGCCGGACACCCGACGCTCGGTACTGCCGCCGTGCTCCGACAGACCCACGACTGCCAGTCGGTCGTACTCGACCTCGCGGCGGGATCCGTGCCGGTCGAGGACCGCGAGGGGTGGCTCTGGATGGACCAGCCAGTACCGACGTTCGGTGACGTTCTCTCGGACGAGCGGCTGGCCAAAGTTCTGGGGCTCGGATCGGACGCGATCGACTCCGAGCTGCCGGTCCGGATCGTCTCGACGGGCGTCCCGACGGTCGTCACTCCGCTTGTCGATTTGGATGCGCTCACGCGGATAACGCTCGACCGTGAGGCCTACGCGGCGGTCAC
>OBKM01000493.1_pt1 | contig 19312 bp, 21 predicted proteins | sample 1519691 | NCBI WGS metagenome assembly OBKM01 (sample SAMEA37050418, study PRJEB22526) | metagenome | biome: saline pan; feature: lake; material: water | place: Egypt | collected 2015 | depth 0.5 m | reverse complement strand
CGACCGTCGGCCTCGTCGGCGAGGAGGGCCGCGTCATGCGGCTCAACCTCATCCCGCTCGTCTACTACGCCGTCATGGTCGGCGTGCTTGCGACGCTTTTCAGCTACGTTATATTCCCGACGCTGTTCTGAGTCGGGGAGGTCGCCGCGATCTTTTTATTTGGCGCCGCGATCGGACAGCGGCAGCCACGGTGGTGCCGGGACGAGTTTATAAAAGCGGAGCAGTCCGGCGGCTCTCGGACGAAACGATACCGGGACCGCTGTCCGGTGCCGTGTCGATAATAAAAGGCCCGGGGGCGCCGCTCACCCGAGCGTCGGCGTGAACCGATCGCCGCCGAGGAACTGCCAGAGATGGCCCCGTTCCTCCGGCGGGTCGACGGCCGGGAGCTCTTTTAAGGCGGGCTGGATGGCGTTCCACCACCCCTCCGGGGTTTCGAACTTCGCGGGGTATTTCGGGTACACGTCGTCGAGGAAGTCGGACTTCGTCGCGCTCGGGTGGCTCGTGAGGTACTCGTAGGCGGCGGCCAGCGCCTCCTGTCGGGCGTCGAGGGTCCGCCCCGAACCGGGGAGGTCGGCCTCGCGGATCGCGTGGGCGGCCTCCGCCGAGAGCCGTTGGGTCCGGTCGTCCGGCTCCGCGGCGGGGTCGGGCTCCTCGGCGGGGATCGGCTGCCACCAGACGCGGCCGCGGGAGCCGATCTTCCGCGTCTCGAGCTCCCCCGCCTCGACGAGGGCGTTGAGCTTGTTGTGTGCCGTCCGCCGCGAACAGTCGAGCGCGTCCATGACGTCGGCGGCGGTCAGCGGGCGCGCGGCGTCGTCGCGTGCCTCGAAGGCGTCGAGCGCGGCGTCGGCGGGTATCCGGTCGGTGAACTCCCCGTTTTCGTTCCGTTCGCGCTCGGATGCCATACGGGAGTGAACGGCCAGCGGCGGTATAATATCTTTGTCCGGCAGTTCGTCGGCCTTCGGGACGGGAGCCGCCGGGGCAGTCCCGGCGGCTGCACCCCGCCCGAGCGTCGTTTCCGTCCGACACAACACGCTTATACCCGGGAACTGTGAACCGGAGCGTGCCGTACATGGTGGCTCTCAGGCGTTTCGCACGACACTACGAGGTGCTGTTTCTGACGGCGTTCATCTGGTTTCTCGCGAAGTTCCTTCGATACGCGTTTCCGCCGCTTTTCGAGCCGCTCGGGGCCGCTTACGGCGTTTCGAACGCGGTGCTCGGGACTGCGTTCACCGGATTCATGCTCGCGTACGCGGCGATGCAGTTCCCCTCCGGGGTGGTGGCCGATCGGCTCGGCTCGGTGGCCGTCATCACCGCCGGCGTGGCGCTCGCAGCGGCCGCCGCGGCGGTGCTCGTCGTCGATTCGCCCTTCGCCGTCGTCGTCGGGGCGATGGTGTTGATAGGGACCGGCACGGGGGCACACAAGACTGTCGCCGTCGGGCTGCTCTCGCGGGCCTACCCCGACCACACCGGGCGGGCGCTCGGGGTCCTGGATACGGCCGGCGTGTTCGGCGGGGTCGCGGCGCCCGCGGCGGTCGTGTTCTCCCTCGGGGTGGCGGGCGCGTCCGTCCTCGGGTGGCGGCTCGTCTTCCTCCTCGCCGCCGTCGCCGGGGGGGCTGCGGCGGTGGCGTTCGCCGTCCGGGTGCCCCCCCGTATCGACGGGGCGAGGGCCGGCGGGTCGGCGGGCGGCGGCGGGATCGGACAGTACCTCGGGCTGTTCGCCCGACGGCGGTTCTCCGCGTTCGTCCTCATGACCCTGCTGTTCTCGTTTACCTACAACGGCGTGGTAGCGTTTCTCCCGGTGTATCTGACGAGCGAAGCCGGTGTGACGACCGCGACGGCGGGGCTTCTGTACGCGTTGCTTTTCGCCGCGGGGCCGGTACAGATCGCAACCGGGGAGGCGAGCGACCGGGTCGGGATCCCGCCGCTTCTCGTCTCGACGCTAGCCCTCGCCGCGATCGCCCTCGGCACCCTCGTGTTGGTCGCCCCGGCCGGGAACGTGTGGGTTCTCGCGGCGGCGGTCGTCTGTCTCGGGCTCGGCTCGCACGGCCACCGGCCGCTTCGCGGTGCGTACCTGTTATCGGTAGTCCCCGGCTCCATCGCCGGGGGCGGGCTCGGGGCCGTCAGGACGCTGCTCATGGGGACCGGGGCGCTCGCCCCCGCGGTCGTCGGTGTCCTCTCGGATTCGGTCGGGTTCGGTCCGGCGTTCGGGCTGTTGACCGCCTCGATAACCGTCGCGGCCGGACTGGCCGCGCTGCTTTGGCTCACCGAGGGATGAGCCGGAGACGGGGACCGGTGTCCGCACGGCCGCCGAGGGCCCGAGGAGAGCGGTTCCCGGGTGCTTATAACGTTCCGACGAGGACGGAAAGACAGCACAGAATGGACGACGACGGATACGAAGCGTCGGGTCGCGAGGGACGGCCGTCGGAATCGCCCGGGCACGACGCGTGAACCCCCGAGTATGACCGCCGCGATAGACGTCTTCTTCGCGGCGCTCCCGCTTCTCGTCGTCGGGGTGCTCCTCGTCGGCCTGCTGTGGCCGGCCGCGAGGGTGATGCCGGTCGCGTGGCTCGTCGCGTTGGCCGTCGGCTTCTTCGTCTGGGGGATGCCGCCCGCGTGGCTCCTCGCGGCCACTATCGAGGGAGTCATCACCGCCGTCCAGATCCTCTTTATCGTCTTCGCCGCGTTGGTGTTGCTCTATACGATGCTTCGGTCGGGCGCGTTCGATACGCTCAACCGGAACTTCGCCGGCATCAGCGAGGACCGCCGCGTTCAGATCGTGTTGGTCGCCTTCTTCCTCGCGACGTTCATCGAGGGAGCGGCCGGCTTCGGAACCCCTGCCGCCGTCGTCGCGCCGCTGCTTTTGGGCCTCGGGTTCCCGGCGCTCGCCGCGGTCGTCGTCGCGTTGGTCGGCCACGTCATCGCCGTCACCTACGGCGCGGTCGGCACCCCGATCATCGTCGGGATCGGCGAACCGATGTCCAGCGTCTCGGGGATCCGAGCCACGATCGAGGCGGCAGGCATGACGACGACGGAGTTCGCCGTCGAGGTCGCGAAGTGGGCGGCGACGTACCACGCCCTCGTCGGGTTCGTCATGCCGCTTTTCGCCGTCGGCATGGTCGTCTACTTCTTCGGCGGCGACGATCGATCGCTCAAGCCCGCCTTCGAGGTCGCCCCCCTCTGTCTGTTCGCCGGGGTCGCCTTCGCCGTCCCCTACTGGCTCGCCGCGCAGGTCAGCGCCGAGTTCCCGGCGCTTTTCGGCTCCATGATCGGGGGCGCGATCACGATCGCGGCGGTCGACGCCGGACACTTCGAACCGGAGACCAGATGGGAGTTCCCGCCACAGGAGGAGTGGCCGGACCACTGGGTCGGCACGATCCACCCGGCGGACGCCCGCGGCGTCATCCCGAGCGAGTACACGATGTCGCCGGCGAGGGCCTGGGCGCCGTACGTGTTGCTCGTCGGGTTGCTCGTCGTCACGAGGGGCCTCGAACCGGTGTCGCGGTTCCTCCAGGGCGGGACCGTCGATCCCTTCGGCGTCGCCGTCTCGTTGACCCTCGGTACGGCGACGACCGCCGTCGGCGAGATAACGGTCGGCGTGTTCGGGTTCGAGTGGGTGTCGATACTCGGGACGGGGATCGAAAACGGGGTGCAGTTCGCCTACCTCCCCGGAACGTGGCTACTCGTGAGCGCCCTCGTCGCGATCCCGCTGTTCCGGATGTCGCGCACGCAGGTCGCGGAGGCCTGGTACGAGGCGTCCCGGAACCTCCGGTCGCCGCTCGTCGCGTTGGTGTTCGTGTTGGCGATGGCCCACGTGATGTTGCAGTCGGGGGCCCACGCCGAGGGGGCCGACAGCATGATCGTCGTGCTCGCGACCGCGACGGCCGGCGTCGTCGGTCCGGCGTACCCCTTCGTCGCGGTCTTCGTCGGCGCGCTCGGGGCGGCGCTCATGGGCTCGAACACCGTTTCCAACATCACCTTCGGCCCGCTGCAGTTCCTCGTCGCGGAGAACATCGGCGTCCCGAGAACGCTCACCGTCGGCGCACAGGCTGTCGGCGGGGCGATCGGGAACCTCGTCGCCATCCACAACGTCGTCGCCGCCCTGGCGACGGTCGGATTGGTCGGCGAGGAGGGCCGCGTCATGCGGCTCAACCTCGTTCCGTTGGCTTACTACGCGACTGGTGTCGGATTGCTGTCGGTGCTCTTCAGCTACGCCCTCTTTTCGGCCCTGTTTTGACGCCCCCGGCGGCGAGGCGCACGTTTCAAATCCCCTCCGCACACAGGGCGGTGTATGTCAGCTTCCGAGCTCGCGGCGCAGGTCGTGGCGGCGCTCGATATCGACGACGAGGCGTTCGCGTCGCGGGTCGAAGCCGAAACGGAGACACTGCGGTCGGAGATCGACGACGGGACGTTCGATAACCCGCAGGCGATCGTCGGCCTCGAGTACGAGTTCTACGCCGTCGACAGCGAAACCGACGCGCTGATGAGGGTGCCCCGGCGGTTGCTCGAGTACATCGGGTTCGAAAAGGAGCTCGGCCTCCACAACGCCGAGCTGTCGACGACGCCACAGCCGCTGTCGAAATACGGCCTCCGCGCACAGGAGTCGGAGGTCCAAGCGAAGCTCGCGGCGGCGGAAACCGAGGTCGCGAGGGAGGGGATGTCGCTCGTCAGCGACGGGCTGTGGACGGTCCCGCCGGTCGGGGAGACGGCATCGGGCTATCTCACGGACAGCATCGAACAGGACGGGATCCGGATGGCGACAAACATGTCGCGTGCGGTGCGGTACCACGCGATGGCCAACACCGACTACGCCGCGGGGCTCGAACTCGACGCGCCGCACGTGACGCTGTCCGCCGACACGGTCATGCCGGAGAGCCTCATCACGTCGATCCAGCCGCACTATCAGGTCTCACACGCCGGGGACCTCCCCGAGCGCTTCCGCTATGCGCTGCGGATCGCCGGGCCGTTGCTCGCCCTCGCCGTCAACTCGCCGTTCTTTCCGCCGGACCTCTACGACGCCGACGGCGAAACCGTAATGCAGGAGTGTTGGATGGAAAACCGGGTCCCGATCTTCGAGTCGGTGCTCAACCCCACCGGCAGCGACAAGGTGACCTTCCCCGAGGACATCGGGAGCGTCGACGACGCCCTCGAACGGATCGCCGGCGACGAGACGGTCGTGCCGGCTGAAATCGAGCCAAAGGGCCGGTTCGACGACGAGTTCGCACACTTCCGGCACAAACACGGCAGCTTCTGGCGGTGGGTTCGGCCGGTGTTCGGGGGGTCGACAAAGGAGAGCGCGAACGCGCGCATCGAGTTCCGGCCGTTGCCCGGACAGCCGACCGTCCGGGGGACGATCTCGCTGCTCGCCGTGTTCGCCGGGCTGTTGGAGAGCCTGCCGCGGCGCGAGCACCCGGTCTACCAGCAGTCCTGGGAGACGGCCGAACGGAACTTCTACGGCGCGGTCCGGGACGGCCTCGACGCCGACCTCAGGTGGGTGACCGCCGACGGGACGGAGACGGACGACACCGACGAGCTGTACGCCGAACTGTTCGAGCTCGCCCGGGACGGTCTCCAGTTGCGGGGCCTCAACGCGGAGGAGACAAACCGGTACATCCAGCCGCTCAGGGAGCGCGTCGACCGCCGGATGACGCCCGCCCGGTGGAAACACGACCGAGTGGCCGCCAGAATGGCCGACGGGGAGCCGTTCGCGCAGGCGATCTGGGGGATGCAGTCCGACTACATCGACGCCCAGTCGGGGACACTCGTCGAGGGGACGTTCGTCGAGTGGCTCGGGTGACGGTCGCGCTCACTCCGTGATGTCGGCGACCGAAAGCACCTCGCGGTAGCGGTTCCGGATCGTCACCTCACTTACGTCCGCCGTTTCGGAGACCGCCGACTGCGTCAGCCCCTCGTTCCGGAGGCGGCCGGCCGCATACAACGCGCTCGCGGCGATCCCGACGGGGCTTTTGCCGCTGTGGACGCCCTCCTCGACGGCGGTGTCGGCGAGATCCCGAGCGAGCCGCTCCGTCGGTTCGTCGCAGTCGAGCTCGGAAGCGAACCGGCCGAGATACTCGTTGGGGTGTGCGGGCGGTGTTTCGAGCCCGAGCTCGCGGTCGATGTAGCGGTAGGCGCGTTTGATTTCGAGATCGTCGACGCGGCTGACCGTCGCGATCTCGTCGATCGAGCGTGCAACCCCCTCGAGTCGCGAGGCGGCGTACAGGGCGGCCGTCGACATCCCCTCGATGGATCGGCCCCGGAGGAGATCCTCGTCGAGCGCGCGACGGTAGATGACGCTCGCCGTCTCCCGTATGGGCTGTGGGAGGCCGAGCGCGGAGGCCATCCGGTCGATCTCACCGAGGGCGTGTCTGAGGTTTCGGTCGTGTGCGTCCTCGGTCTTCGAACGGCGGTTCCACGTGCGGAGCCGCCGGAGCTGACGCTGCTTGCGGCTCCCGAGGGTGTTGCCGTAGGCGTCGGTTCTGTCGAACCCGATCGTCGTCGACAGTCCCTTGTCGTGGAGCATCTCCGTCATCGGGGCGCCGACGCGGGAGCGCTCGTCGCGTTCGGCCGCGTCGAAGGCGCGCCACTCCGGGCCGGCGTCGATCCGCTGCTCGTCGACGACGAGTCCGCAGTCGGCACAGACCCGCTCGTCGGTGCCGCCGCCGGTGACGGCGCCGCCACACTCGGGGCAGTCGTCGATGCCGACCGTCGCCTCGTCGTCGGGAGCGGCGGCCTTCTCGGGGGCGTTTCGGTCGCGCGAACGCTCGGAGACGGTGGTTTCGTTGCTCATCGCTCGCCCCCGCTCGGTCCCGGGACGAGGGGCCCGCCGCCGCTAGCTCGGAGCCGGTTCGGCCGTACGTGTGGGGTAGTCGTCCGTGACATATCTGTCGGATCCGCTCGGTTTCGGTCGTGCTGAATATTTTTTCGTATCGGACAATGATATCTCTTTGGGTCGGATGAAACCTTTTTTGGTTACTAATTTCGGTTGAGCGCCGGAAAACCGACCGTGTCGTACCCGCCTTCAGTTCCGTCCAGTCGGTGTCAGGAGAGCACTTCGACGGCGTAGCCGTGTGCGTCGAGGGCGTCCAGAAGCTCCGTCACGTGCTCGCGACCGCGGGTTTCGAGATCGAGTTCGACCTCCGCGGCGTTCATCGCGATGTCCTTCGAGGCCCGGTCGTGTTCGATCGCGTGGATGTTCGTCCGGTGCTCGGTGAGGAGGTCGACGAGTTCCTCGAGCGCACCGGGGCGGTCCTTCAGCACGGTCTTTATCCGCAGGAACCGGCCCCGCTCGACGAGTCCGCGCGTGATGACCGTCGTGAGGACGTTGAGGTCGATGTTGCCGCCACAGAGGGCGGGGACGATCGTCTCGCCGTCGGCGTACTCGAAGCGCTCCTCGACGACGGCGGCGAGCGAGACGGCCCCGGCCCCTTCGACGAGGGTCTTCGAACGCTCCAGAAGCGCGGTGAGCGCGTTCGCGATCTCCGAGTCGGAGACGGTGACGACCTCGTCGACCCGTTCCCGTATCACCTCGAACGTCGCGTCGCCGATCCGCCGGGTGGCGATCCCGTCGGCGATCGTATCGACCGACTCGCGCTCGACGATCTCGCCCGCTTCGAGCGACCGGGCGGCGCTTTCGGCACCCTCGGCCTGGACACCGATCACCCGGGCGTCGGTCAGTTCGGTGACGGCGGTGGCGATCCCGGCGATGAGTCCGCCGCCGCCGACGGGGACGACGACGGTGTCGACCCCGGGGCACTGTTCGGCGATCTCCAGGCCGATCGTTCCCTGGCCGGCCATCACCGCCGGATCGTCGAAGGCGTGGACGAACGTCCGGCCGGCCTCACACTCGATCTCGTGGGCGCGCTCGGCGGCCGCGTCGTAATCGATCCCGTGGAGTTCGACCTCGGCGCCGTACGAGCGGGTGGCGTCGATCTTCGAGATCGGGGCGTATTCCGGCATCACGATCGTCGCGTCGACCCCGGCCCGCGTCGCGGCGAGGGCGACGCCCTGTGCGTGGTTGCCGGCGCTGGCGGCGACGACCCCGGCCTCGCGCTCGGCGTCGTCCAACAGCGCGATCTTGTTCGTCGCGCCGCGGATCTTGAACGCGCCCGTCCGCTGGGTGTGTTCCATCTTGAACCGGACGTCGGCCCCGGTCCGTTCGGAGAACGTCCGCGAGGGCTCCAGCGGCGTCTCACGCGCTGTCCGCATGACCCGTTCCCTGGCGGCGGTTACGTCGTCGAGTTCGATCATACCGGGAGTATCGGGGCGCGTGGGGTATGTGTTCCGGGGATCCGCCGGGACGGAGAGCCACGGCTGGGCGGTCGGAACGTCGAAAGGGAAGGAGCGTGTGCGATTGAACGAACTACCGGCATCAACATAAAACCCGTGCATGCGAGGTGAAAGTGTAATCGCAGGACGGGAGCGAGGTGAAACTGTCGTCAGACGATCGTTCGACGGGCGACGGACGGGCTAGAGGTCCGACGACTCGAATCGGGCGTAGCCGACGGCGAGCGGGATGGCGATCCAAAGCGCCATGATGATGAAGCCGAACCAGTCCTGCAGATAGAACGGCAACCCGGCCGCGGCCTCGTCGAGTTCGCCGCTCTCGTCGAGGCGCCGGACGACCCACAGCGTCCCCTGCTGGTAGGCGGCGGTCGGATCAAGGGCCGTGAGAAACTGAAAGAGGTTGAACACCGCGTCGCCCTCCTCGATGCCCTCGAATGAGAAGCCGTTGGCGGCGTAGGCGACGCCCTGTGCGAGCGTCCCCCAGAGGAACTGAAAGACGACGAACAGCCCGAACGCCCCGTAGGCGGCCCGCGACGTCGACGACGTAAAGGCGGAGATGCCGACCGTGATCGCGACGAAGACGAACGCAAAGAGCATCGAAACGAGGACGAAGACGACGTACTCGAGCGGCGAGAACGCGTCGGCCAGGACGGCGGTAACGACCATCCCGACGGCGAAGCCGACGAGCAGGGCGACCGCGACGACCCCGGACCGTCCGAGGAACTTCCCGACGAGGACATCGAGCCGGCTGTTCGGCAGCGACAACAACAGTTTCAGGCTCCCGCTGTCGCGCTCGCCCGCCAGCGATCGGTAGGCGGCCGCGATCGAAACGATCGGGATGAACACCGCGGTTGCGCTGACGAGGCCGGTTATCAGAAGCACCGTCGTCACCTCGCCGGTGAGCGCCGCCTGTCCGGGCGGGTCGATCTCGGTGACGAGGTAGGCGGCGCCGGCCGAAAACAGCACGAACAGTGCGGTGAGGACGATCAACAGCCGCGAGCGGATCGCATCGCGGAAGTCCTTCTGCGCGACGGCCCGCCAGCTCATTCCTCGCCCCCCGTGTAGGCGGTAAAGAGGTCCTCGAGCGACGCTTCCTCCGTCGAGAAGTCGGAAACGTCCGCGCCGGCGCCCTCGAGTGCCGAGATCGCGTCCATCTTGACGTCGTCCTCGCAGGTGACCCGGAGGGTCGTCCCGTCGATGGCGACGTCGGAGATCCCATCGAGGCTCTTCAGGCGGTGGGCGGCGTCCTCGGGGACCGAATCGACCTCGACGACGAGCGTCGAGCCGCCGCCGACGTTCTCGCGGAGCCCGTCGATGGTGTCGACGGCGACGAGTTCGCCCTCGCGGATGATACCGACCCGATCACAGACCGCCTCGACCTGCCCGAGGATGTGACTCGAAAAGAAGACCGTCGTTCCGTCGGCCGCCTCGCTTTCGACGATCTCGCGGAGCTCGCGGGCGCCGTTTGGGTCCAACCCCGAGGAGGGCTCGTCGAGCACCAACAGATCCGGGTCGCCGACGAGCGCCATCGCCAGGGCGAGCCGCTGTCGCATCCCGGTCGAGAAGCCGCCGGCCTTCCGATCCGCGTCGTCGGCGAGGCCAACCCGTTCGAGCAGCGGGTAGGGGTCGTCGTCGGCCCCCTTCGAGTCGATCGCGAACCGGACGTGTTCCCGCGCGGTCAGGCGATCGTAGACATCGAAACCCTCGGGGAGAACGCCGGTCCGCTCCCTGACCGCGACGCTATCCGTCCGGGCGTCCTGGCCGAGCACCCGCACCGACCCGGTGTCGGGGCGGATAAAGTCCAACAGGACGTTGATCGTCGTCGATTTCCCGGCGCCGTTGGGGCCGAGAAAGCCGAATATCTCGCCCTCGGCGACCTCGAGATCGACGCCGCGGAGGGCTCGGACGTCGCCGAAGGATTTCTCGACACCGTCGAGTTCGATAGCGGCCATGTCGTCTCCGCGTTCCGGGCGACGCGTTATAGGCCTTGAGGATCGGAACCGCTACAGCGCGTCGTCGGGGTCGTGTTCGGACCGAACGCGATCGGCTTCCGCCGCGTAGCGGTCGCGGCTCTCCTCGTCCCCGACGGGGCTGAGACGCTCGGGATCGGCATCGATCGCGGCGGTGACGTCCTTCGAGCGGAGCAGTTGGGCGCTGAGGTGTTTCACGACGCGGGCGGAGCCGTCGGGGGTCGCGTAGACGAGCTCGACGAGGGATTCGTCGCCGTACTCGCGCTCGACGAGCCACAGGCGTTCGGTGTCGGACATACCGTCAGTGCGGCCGGGCGGGGTTTGTAGCTGCCGCTCGGCGCTCTCAGAGCCCTTCGAGCGATCGAAGCCGTTGTTCGACCGACGGCGGCGCGGCGCTGGGGCCGTCGGAAACCCGATGGTCGGGGACGACGAGCGGCGTCGGGTTCGAATCGAGAGCGGCGCGGACGAGCGACAGATCGGGCTCCGACTCCGGGTCGAGGTCCGCCGTCATCCGGGCGAGGGCGGCCACCGTGACGTTCTCGCCGTAGGGGACCGCCCGGAGCGATTCGAGGACCGCCCGGCGGTCGGTGGCCATCGTCATCGCAACGTCGACGTCCGCGAAGTCGTCTACGGTGTTCTCGAGGTAGCGTTCGATCCGATCTAAGACGGGATGTTCGTCGGCGGCCTCGGCCTCGGGCGTCTCGGGAAAGGAGACGGAGAGGACTCGCCCGCCCGCGGCACCGATCTGGACGTATCGCTCCAGATACGGGGACTCCCGGGCGTAGATGCCGGCATCGGCGTCGATGTTCATACCGTCTCTCGGGGCGCGCGACGCTTAGAGGTGTGGGGCGGACCGCGGCGGTTCGACGGCCGACAACAACCCATATGTCCCGGGACCCGCAACTCCGATCATGGAGCCACGCGATCGACCCCGGCGGCTGCGAACCGACGGCGTCCGTCCGCTCGTCCGCGAGACGGAGCTATCGCCGACCGATCTCGTCGCGCCGGTGTTCGTCGACGCGACGACCGACGAACGGGTCGGGATCGATTCGATGCCCGGCCACGAGCGCGTCCCGGTCGAGGAGAGCGTCGATCGGGTCCGGGAGATAACGGAAACCGGCGTCGAGTCGGTCATCGTCTTCGGGATCCCGGAGACGAAAGACGGGACCGGGAGCCGGGCGTGGGCCGAGGACGGGGTCGTCCAGCGGGCCGTCCGCCGGATAACGGCCGAAACCGACGCCTACGTCATCACCGACACCTGCCTGTGTGAGTACACCGACCACGGACACTGCGGGGTGTTGGAGGACGGCGCCGAGTCCGATCCCCGGTTGACGGTCGACAACGACGCGACGCTTGAGTTGCTCGACCGGATCGCGGTGTCACACGCCGAGGCGGGCGCCGACATGGTCGCGCCCTCGGGAATGATAGACGGGATGGTCGGGGCGATCAGGGCGGGGCTCGACCGGGAGGGCTACGCGAACGTACCGATACTGTCCTACGCCGCGAAGTACGAGTCGGCCTTTTATGGCCCGTTTCGGGACGCCGCCGACGGCGCCCCGGCGTTCGGCGACCGCAGACATTACCAGATGGACCCCGCGAACGCGCGGGAGGCGCGCCGGGAGACGGCCCTCGACGTCGAGGAAGGCGCGGACGTGTTGATGGTCAAACCCGCCCTCCCCTACCTCGACATCGTCGCCGAGCTCCGGCGGGAGTTCGATCACCCGATCGCGGCGTACAACGTCTCCGGGGAGTACGCGATGTTACACGCCGCCGCCGACCGCGGGTGGCTCTCGCTCGATGCGGTCGCCCACGAGTCGCTCCTGTCGATAAAACGGGCCGGCGCGGATCTCGTTATCACCTACTTCGCCGAGACTGTTGCGGATCGTTTGTAGGCGCGCGCGAGTAGAAACGCGGCGGACCCCGGCGGATCCGCCCCACAACAGGAAAACGAACGTCCAGAAACAGCCGGGAAACACGGCCGCGTTTCGGACGCCCTACAGCCTTATATTACTATTATTATCACCAATATAGAACGCTCGTCCAATAAGGTCGTAATTAATCGGTTGATCTAAACTCCAGGTTTTATATGCTATCGTTTCATGAGCCCATAACGTAATGCCGAACACGAACGTTGCGGAAAAGTCGCTCAGCATGGACGAACATAGTAATATACGGGGTGTAGTCGCGGGGGTTGAACGATGATCGAGGCCGTACCGATGCAGACCGCCGCCGAGGCGGCGGAGGCTGCGATCAACGAAACGTGGATTCTGACGGTGACGTTTTTGATTTTCTTCATGCACGCCGGCTTCGCAATGCTCGAGGCGGGGCAGGTGCGTTCGAAGAACGTCGCGAACCAGCTCACGAAGAACATGCTGACGTGGTCCGTCGGCGTCACGGTGTTCTTCGTCATCGGGACCGGGTTCGAGAGCCTGATGAGCGGTGCCGGCTTCTCGCCGGCCGCCGGCGCGGGCGGCTACACCGGCTGGCTGTACGGGGCCGTCTTCGCGATGACCGCAGCGACGATCGTCTCCGGTGCCGTCGCCGGCCGCGCGAAGCTTCGCGCGTACGTCGCCTACACGTTCCTGCTGGCGGCCGTCATATATCCGATGGTTACGGCGTTCACGTGGGCGGCGCCCGAGACAGGGCTCGTCGAACAGCTCGTCGGGACGCCCTTCGCCGACTTCGCTGGCGGGATGATCGTCCACGGCATGGGGGGGATCGCGGGGCTCACGGCCGCGGCCATTCTCGGGCCGCGGATGGATCGGTATAGCAGCGACGGCTCGGTGAACATCATCCCCGGCCATTCGATGACGTTCGCGGTGCTCGGGACGCTCATGCTCTGTTTCGGCTGGTACGGGTTCAACGTCGGCACCGCCGGTGCCTTCGACACGGGCGGCGCCGGTCTGAACACGCTCGGTCAGGTCGCCATGACCACGACGGTCGCGATGGGTATGGGCGCGGTCGGATCCGCCGCCGTTTCGCTCATCAGATCCGGGAAGGTGGATACCCTCTACACCGCAAACGGGATGCTCGCCGGGCTGGCCGCGATCACGGCGATCCCGAACACGACTACGTGGTGGGGCGCGTTCATCGTTGGCATTCTCGCTGGCGCGCAGTTGCCGATCGTCTTCGAGTTCGTCTCGAACAAACTCCGCATCGACGACGTCTGTGCGGTCTTCCCTGTCCACGGTAGCGCGGGAGTGCTCGGCACGCTCCTGATGCCGTTCGTCGCGCTGCCCGGTGCCGTCGATTCGGTCGCCAGCCAGTTCATCGCACAGCTAGTCGGTGTCGTCATCATCGGCGGCTGGACGCTCACCGCGACCGCCATCATCTGGTACGTCTTCAAGGCCGCGGGACAGGCCCGCGTCACGCCCGAACACGAGCGCAACGGGCTGGACATCGCCGAACACGGCGTCAACACCTACCCAGAGTTCGGCTCCGGGTCGAGCGGTCCGGCTGCGACCGACGGCGGCCGAGTCATCGACATCGACGACGACGAGCCCGAGATCCGCACCGACGGCGGGACGGACCGCGAGGAGATCAAGATGGTCATGGCCTTTATCCGCCCGGACAAGCTCTCGGACGTAAAGAAGGGGCTCGCCGAGGTCGGCGCCCCCTCACTGACCGTCACGAACGTCTCCGGGCGGGGCTCCCAGCCCGCAAAGACCGGACAGTGGCGCGGCGAGGAGTACAGCGTCGATCTCCACCAGAAGGTCAAACTCGAGTGCGTCGTCAACGACATTCCCGCGACGGACGTCGCCGAGGCGATAAGCGAAGCCGCAAAGACCGGCGAGCCCGGCGACGGGAAGGTGTTCATCCTCCCGGTCGAGGAGGCCTACCAGATCCGGACCGGCGAGGTCGGTCCCGACGCCGTCTGATCGTGCCGGCGACGGAACAGCTCGACAAACGACTCATCGCGGCGCTTTGCCGCGACGGGCGGGCCGACGTCCGCGATATCGCCGCCGAGACGGGGACGGTCCCGACGACGGTCCAAAACCACCTCCGCGAGCTCGAATCGGCGGGCGTTATCGAGGGGTACACCGCACGGCTCGACTGCGAAGCGCTCGGCTACGTGACGGTGATACTCCGTCTCAGCGTCGGTCTCGACGCGATCGATGACGTGTGCTCGCGGCTCCGCGAACGATCGGCGTTCGTCACGGTCTATCGAACGTGTGGCTCCGGGCGCGTCTTCGCAGTCGGGAAGTTCGAAAGCGAGTCGGCGGTGGGGACGTGTTTGCGGGAACTCCACGACGACGATGACATCCGGTGGATCGACGCCGACACCGTCGCGTCGGTGCGGCTGGAGGGCGCCTGCCCGATCCCCGATGAGTAGTTCGAAAAAATCGGGCCCCGAAGGGCCCCACGGAGGAACCGACGGGAGCCACCCGTCTCGGTTCGTGTTCGGTCGCACGATGCGGATGCCGCGCCGATCGCGGCACGCCATGGGACGGTCGTGACCGGTATCAGCCGGTCGGATAGAGCAATAATCGCTACCGTGGCGATGAAAACCGACATTTCATACAGTTCCGTTGGTTCGATGTAGACGTTCAGTCATCGGTGCGGCAGCGCGGACAGGGTCCCCGACGGCGTTCGATCGGATGACAATACTCCTTTGAGGACGCGACCGAAAGGGACGGACATGAACCACGATGGCTCCCGCTCGCTGTACGACAGAGCGCTGTCGGTCATGCCCGGCGGCGTGAACTCGTCCGTCCGCGCCGCGCCACAGCCGTATCCCGTCTTCGTCGATCACGGCGACGGCGGCCACGTCGTCGACGCCGACGGCAACCGCTACATCGATTGGATCTGTGGGCTCGGGCCGCTGTTGCTCGGCCACGACATGCCGGAGTCGGTGCAGGCGGCGGTCCAATCGCGGGCGGCGGAGGGGCCGATGTACGGAATGCCGAGCGAGATCGAGGTCGAACACGCCGAGTTCGTCAGCAGACACGTCCCGAGCGTCGAGATGATCCGCTTCGTCAACAGCGGGACCGAGGCGACCGTCTCCGCCTGCCGGCTCGCGCGGGCGGTCACCGGACGGAACAAGGTCGTGATCATGCAGGGCGGCTACCACGGCGCACAGGAGTCGACCCTCGTCGAGGGCGACGTCGACGAGCGCCGCCCCTCCAGCGACGGGATCCCGGCGTCGTTCGCCGAGCACACGATCCCGGTGCCGTTCAACGACCCGGCGGCCGCCCGCGAGGCCTTCGAACGGCACGGCGACGACATCGCGGCGGTCCTCGTCGAGCCGGTCCAGGCGAACATGGGGATCGTCTACCCGGTCGAAGGCTACCACGAGCGGCTGCGGGCGCTCTGTGACGAGTACGGCTCGCTTTTGATCTTCGACGAGGTCATCACCGGCTTCCGGGTCGGCGGCCTCAGTTGCGCACAGGGGAAGTTCGGGATCGACCCGGATATCACGACGTTCGGGAAGATCATCGGCGGCGGCTTCCCGGTCGGTGCGATCGGCGGGAAGACGGAGTACATCGAACAGTTCACTCCCTCCGGGGAGGTGTTCCAGGCGGGGACGTTCTCGGGACACCCCGTGACGATGGCCGCGGGGCTGGAGACGCTGCGATACTGCGCCGAGAACGACGTCTACGAGCACGTCAACGGGCTGGCCCGGACGCTCCGGGAGGGGCTCTCCGACATCGTCGAGGACCACGCCCCCGGATACACCGTCGTCGGGTCGGACTCGGCGTTCAAGCTCGTGTTCACCCGCGGGGAAGGCGACGGCCAAGACGGGCCCTGTCGGAACGGATGCCGGCAGGATCCCGCCTGCGATCGGTACGACACGTGTCCGAAGGAGGGGACGGACGTCCGACACGCCGAGACCGACCGGTACGCGCGGCTGTTCCGCCCCGCGATGCGCGAGCAGGGCGTCCTCGTCTCACAGAACCAGTTCGAGTCGAACTTCGTCTCCTACGGCCACACCGAAAGCGACGTCGAGGAGACGCTCGAAGCGTACAAGGAAGCGCTCTAGGGGTTCAGGCGCCGTAGGTCTCTTCGAGGAACGCGACGATGTCGTCGGATTCGGCCATTCCGTGCACGTCGTGTTCCGCGTCCGTTATCACGGGGACGCCGGTCTGACCGCTCACCTCCTCGACTTCGGTTCGTTCGTCGTGCGAACGCGGCACCTCGATGCTGTCGTATTCGAGACCGAGCTCGTCGAGTTTGTCGGTGACCTTCGCGCAGTACGGGCAGCCGGGCAGTTCGTAGAGGGTAATGTTTGCCATCGGCGGCGGTAGGCGTGGCTCGCTAAAGAACGCGGCGGTGTTGTGTCCGGGCGGCGTCAATCCGCCGCGATCGGGGTCCCGTCCGCGGACGTGGCGCGTGTGTCGGCGGGCGCAGTCGGTGCGGATGTGGCTGCCGGGGCGTACACGTCGCCGAGCGCCGCGGTCGACGGGGCTTTGACGATCGTGACCGCGTTGCCGTCGCGGTCGACCCGGACCGCACCGTCGAACCGGCTGTCGTCGCCGAAGGTAAACCGGGTTTCCGAGGCGGCCGCCGGATCGCGGTCGCCGCCCCAGTGGTCGGCGACACGTTCGTACCCGTCCCGGAACGCCGCCGCGTCGTCGGCGTCGTCGAACGTCACGTTCCAGACGTAGGCCGTCTCGTCGCCCCGCTCGTACGCGTGGAGCCGGTCGCCGTACCAGCCGTCGGTGTAAGGGACGTCGTAGGTGTAGGGCTGATCCGGGTCGAGGCCGTCCGCGCCGGCGTTCCGGAACGCGTCCCGGTCGATGACGCCCGGCGAGTCGCCGGCGTAGGCGGTGTAAGCGAACATCGACGCGAGCCCGGCTCGCCCGACAGTCGCGGCCGTCGAGTCGTTTCCGACGGTGACCCGCTCCCACCCCGCAGTGGTTCGATCGCGGACGGTCGCTTCGCCGTAGGCGTCGCTGTCGTAGGTTTCGGGACGAATTATCTCGGCGCTCGTCGCCGGGTAGTCGTCGTAGATCGCGTCGACCGCGTCCCAGCCGCCGGCGTTGCGGTGGTGTTCGACGAACGACGGCCCCTCGGCGTACGGGAAGAAGCCGACGAAGTAGACCCCCCAGTGGAACGCCGCGGGGAGCGAGCTCCCCGATCCGGTCTCGACGTCGACGCACTGCCACTCACCCGTCTCGCAGTTGCGTTCGTACGCCCGTTCGACGGCGACCGCGTCACCCTCGATGAGGCCGTTCCGGGCGTTCGTGGCGTCGAGCGTCGTCGAGTCCGGCGGGCCGAGGCCGAACCGCTGGTCCTGGAGCGCGTGCAACAACTCGTGGGCGAGCGTCAGTTCGTCGTCGAGCGTCGCCGGGTCGTTCCCGCTGACGATCACGATCCGTTCGGCGCCCGGCTGGTAGAAGCCGAGGACGGTGCCGCCCCGGTTTGCGCGCCGGACGTCGACGACATCCTCGTCGGGGCCGACGAGAAACAGCGCCTCGTGTTGGGCGTTGTCGATCGTGCGTCGGTCCTCGTCGGGCTCCGGCCACACGTCGTCGAACTCCTCGCGGAACTCGGCGCGGGTGATGACCTCGATCGGCACGTCGTCCTCGAAGGCGAGTCCCCGCAACAGCTGAACACGGGCTATCGCGCGGGAGAAGACGGCCTGTTTTTCCCCCTCGGTCAGCCCGTCGGCGGCGTCGATGTCGAACGTGTCGTTGTACCAGTAGCCGTCGTAGTAGCCCAAGTGGTCGTTCGTCGGGGCCTCGGAGCGCTCCGGGGCGGCCGGCTGGTAGCCGACAGTACAGCCGGCAAGCACCAGCGTCACCGCGAGCGCGACCGCGGCAGCCGGTCGTCGCATCATTGTCATACGTGGGGGCCGCAACGGCAAAAAGCCGCGGCAGCGGTCACTCGATCTCGTACCGGGCGACGCCGTCGGCGTTTCCGCAGGTCGGGCATTCGTCGAGTCCGGAGTCGAGCGTCGTGCCGCAGTTTCGACACTCGTAGATCGCATCGCGAGTGAACACCTTTCGGACGCGCGCGAGCAGTGTCATGGTGTGAGTCCCCGTCGAACGGAAGGCGGACTGTCGAACGTGTGTCCGACGATACGGGTCGTTGCTCCGCCCGAAATATAAATGCCACAGACCGTTCAACCGACGGACGGCGCCGGGGATGGACACGGACGTGAACACCGGTGGACGGCGACACCTCGGCCGACCCGTCCGGCGTCCGTCGAAACGTTCTATTCGGTTCCCTCGAAACCGACAGTGTGAGCTACCACCACGTTGTGACGAGTGAGCTGGAACAGTGGGACGACCGCGACGCCGACGTTCGATCGATCAGCGCGGCGGCCGGCCTCGACTACGAGGGGGCACCGTTCGGGCTCCGGGTGTACGGGGCCAAGCCGGGCGAGCAGCTCGCCCTGGCGTATCACTACCACGACGAGCAGACGGAGGCGTTCTACGTGCTTGACGGGACGCTTCACGTCGAGACCCCCGAAGGCGAGTTCGTCGTCGGAACGGACGAGGCGTTCGTTGTCGAACCCGGGAACGCCCACCGAGCGTACAACCCCGAGGACGCGGCCGAGTCGGTGCGGGTGTTGGCGCTCGGGTCGCCGACGGTCGACGACGTCCATCCGTACGAACCCGACAAGTAGGGGGCCGTCGAGCCCACGTTTTTCAGTTCGGTCGACGAACGGTAACGCATGGCGAACGAAAGGCAATTCGAGACGCGGGTCGAGACGAACCGCTGGGAGTCGTTTACCCGACTAACCTTCGCGTACTTCGCCGACGAGCGGTACGACGCCACGCAGACCGTCGAGGACGGGCGGTACCGGATCGTTTTCGAGGACGACCGCGGCGAGCGCGCGGTGTTCGTCTACGACGGCGGGCCGCCGGACATGGCCCGGGAGAGCCTCCAGGGGATGCAGCAGTTGTTCGAAGGCGCCGACGATCTCGCGGGGCTCTGGACGGACATGCTGCGGTGACCGCGGAGGAGCATCGATCCGCTCCCCGTTTCGGGTCGAACGGACGTTCTCGCTGTGCACGTCGTTCGCATAAAAAGGCTCGCGGCTTCGTCGGTCGCGTCTCGCAGTCCGCCCTCCCCGATTTGAACGGGGGGCAAGTCGATCTACAGTCGACTGCTCT
>OBKM01000492.1_pt1 | contig 19327 bp, 18 predicted proteins | sample 1519691 | NCBI WGS metagenome assembly OBKM01 (sample SAMEA37050418, study PRJEB22526) | metagenome | biome: saline pan; feature: lake; material: water | place: Egypt | collected 2015 | depth 0.5 m | reverse complement strand
ACCGACGGGCTCGCTCGGTTCGCGGGGGTCCACGTGTTCGGAACGGAATCGCGGGAGCGGCTCCGGGTTCGAGGGTACGACGTCGTCGACGACGGGCGGGTCGCGACGACGACGCGTCGTGAGGAGCGCGGGCCGACGGCCGGCGACGCCCCCGCGTAGCCACCCGGACGAGTCCCGTCGGCTTTTTGCCCGCGGGTCGCCCCGTACTCGGTATGCGAATCGAGAACAGCTTCATCCCGGTCGAGGGAGTCGGAGAGTCGACGGAGCGTCGGCTGTGGGAGCGAGGGGTCACGACGTGGGACGAGTTCGACCCCGCCGTCGACGTCCGCGGGGTCGGGTCGACGACCGCCGACCGGATCGAGTCGTTCATCGCGGAAGCGCGGGCGCATCTCGACGACGACGACGCGACGTACTTCGACCGGACGTTTCCGAGCCGCGAGCGATGGCGGCTCTACGAGAACTTCCGGGAGGAGACGTGCTTCTTCGACATCGAGACTACGGGGCTCGACGAGCGTCGTGACCGCGTGACGACCGTGAGCTTCCACCGAGCCGGCGAGACGACGACGCTCGTCGCCGGTCGCGATCTCACCGCCGACCGGCTCCGCGAGGAGTTCGCGGACGCGAGCCTGCTGGCGACGTTCAACGGCGCGCGGTTCGACGTTCCGTTCCTCGAAACGTCGTTCGGGATCGACGTCGACACGCCACACCTCGATCTGCTGTACCCCTGTCAACGGCTCGGCCTCTCCGGCGGGCTGAAACCGATCGAAACGCAGCTCGGGATCGACCGCGACCGGCCGGACCTGTCGGGCCGCGACGCGGTCCGTCTCTGGCACGAGTACGAGCGGGGCGACGATTCGGCGCTGGAGACGCTGGTGTCGTACAACCGCGAGGACACGGAGAACCTGTGCACGCTCGCCGACGTGGTCTGTGCGTCGCTTCACGAGGACGTGTTCTCCCCGGTCGTCACGGACGGGCCGTAGTCGACGGAGAGCGCACGAGAACACTTCGTCGGAACGGCCGAGCGCGCGGGTCGGCTGCCGTCAGTCGACGGCCGTGCTCCGCGTCTCGTCGACCGGATCGAGTTCGTCGGTCTCGCTGGCTCCCTCACTCCTGTCTCCCTGCTCACCCGTCCCGCCGCTTGCGTCGTCGTCATCGACCCGGCTGGATTCCTCGCTGTCGTCGGGCGCTTCGTCGTCGGCCGGCTCCTCGCTTTCGGTCGGCTCGTCGTCGGGCACTTCGTCGGCCTCGGAGTCGCTGGGCTGGACGAGCTTCATCTCCCCGCGAGCCCGCAATGTGCCGTCGATCTCCGCGCCCTCGTACACGACGAGGTCGCCGGCGGAGACGTCGCCGCGGACGTGTGCGCCGGCGTCGATCGTGACGGTCCCGCCGCGGCTCGTGACGTCCCCGTGGATCGTCGTGTCGGCACCGATGGAGAGGTCCTCGCGGGCGCGCAGCGATCCGAACACCTCGTTCCGCCGCCCGACGACAACCGATTCCGCGCGGACGTTCCCGTGAAGCCGGCAGTCGTCGCCGATCGTCGCGGGCGTCGACACTCGCCATGCGTCGTCCGACACCTCCGCACTCCGTGGGATCAAGAGCGGATCTCTGACGTCGTCGCCGTCGGCGAGCGCCTCCGCCAACTCGTCGGCGGCCTCGGTCTCGCCCGCGCGGAGCAGCTGTGAGAGCACGATGAAGTAGAAAACGAGGGTTGGAACCGGGTTCCGGATGACGATCCAGCCGTTGGCCTCGAACCCCTCCTCGATGGTGACGTCGTCGCCGATATCCAGATCGCCGGAGACCATCAGATGACCGTCGACGGTGACGCGTTCACCGAGATACGCGTCCTCGCCGACCAACACGTTCCCGTCGACGGAGCACCACGTGTCGAGCCGGCAGTCGCCGTCCGCCTCGATGTCGTTCCCGATGTCGACGCGCTCGCCGAGCGCGACGTTGCGTCCGCGCAACCCGAACTCGACGGACGACTGCCCGCCGACGAGCACGTCGCCGTCGGTCACCAGATCGTGTTCCTCCACGGTGGTTTCGGAGGGAACGGAGAGCTCGTCGACCGGACCAGTACCCCTGAATGACACACCGGTGAAACTACCTCCGAAGATATAAACGGTACGGGCCGTCGGACGCGCGTCTGACGGGATGGCCGGGGGGCGTGGATCCGACGGAGGTGGCATGTCATGGATGCACGAACGGCCGATCGGTCACCGGCCTTTTGAGTGAACGAACGATATCGGGCGCATGGGATTCGGCTCGTATGACGAGAGCGAACAGCAGGATCAGGACGTCGACACCGACGACGACTCCGCGGTCAACGTACACGAGAACGACCACGACGGCGAGGTCTCCGTCGAGACGGAGCTGTCCACCGACGACCTCGTCGGCCGACTCCACGAAATGAAAGAAACCCGAGAAGACGAGTGATCGACGCGACGTGCTCGTTCCGAGACCTCGCCTGCCGCGAAGCACGCCGATCGGGGTTAGACGCCCGAGATCGCGGCGGATACGCTCGATAGAGTTGTGTATGCTTATATACGGGTAGAGGGACGCGGTTACGCCCGGTTCCGACTCACCGACACACTCATACTTCGTGACGCACAGATCCTGCTATATGTCCGCACACGACGGAGTGAATCGCTATGTCCAGTGAAGGGGAGGAACCGACGAAGACGATCTGTCCGTACTGTGGCGTCGGCTGTGGGATACAGGTCCGTCAAGGGGAGGACCCGAGCGACGTGAACTTCATGCCGTGGGGTGATGCCCCGGTAAACGAGGGACGCGTCTGTATCAAAGGCGGCGCAGCGACGCAGGTCGTCGACCACGAAGACCGACTCACCGAGCCGCTTATCAAGGAGGACGGCGAGTTCCGCGAGGCGACGTGGGAGGAAGCGTACGGTCTGATCGTCGACGAAATGGAGCGCATCCGCGAGGAGCACGGACCCGACGGAATGGGCTTTTTCGGCTCCTCGAAGACGATGAACGAGGAGAACTACCTCCTCCAGAAGCTCGCGCGCCGATACGGGACGAACCAGGTGGACAACTGCACGCGCATGTGTCACGCCTCCACCGTCTGGGCGCTCCGGACCAGTCTTGGTCAGGGTGCGATGACGAACAGCATGGCGGACTTAGAGGAGTCCGCCGACGTGTTGTGGATTCAAGGCGCGAACCCGGGCGAGCAGCATCCGATCGCCAACAGCCAGTACTTCCGTCAGGCGGTGCTGGAGGGGGCGACCGTCATCCAGGTCGACCCACACGCCAACAAGACGACCCGATCGTTCGACATCGAGGAGACGGAGCGGCACATGCATCTCCAGCACAACCCGGGAACGGACATCCCGCTTTTGAACATCGTCCTCAAGACGATCCTCGAACGCCACGAGGCGGAGCCGGACGCCGGCTGGATCGACGAGGAGTTCGTGGAGGAGCGAACCGAGGGGTTCGACCATCTCACGGAGACGCTCGAGGACTTCGACAAGGAAGCCGCCGCCGAGGAGTGCGGCGTGCCGCTCGAAGATATCGAACTCGCAGCCGAGAAGTACGCGATGGCGAACAACGCCGCCATCTTCACCGGGATGGGGATGAGCCAGCACACCTGCGGCGTCGACAACGTGCAAAACGAGATCAATCTCGCGCTCATCACCGGCAACCTCGGGAAGCCCGGCACGGGCGTGAACCCGCTGCGCGGACAGAACAACGTACAGGGGACGTGTGACGTGGGCGCCATGCCGAACGTCCTCCCCGGCTACCAGCTCGTCGACGACGACGAGGCGCGGAAGTCGGTGGAAGAGGAGTGGGGCTTCGAGATCCCGGACGAGCCGGGACTGACGAACGTCGAGATCTCACACTCGATCGGCGACACGGTCCACGGGCTGTACGTGATGGGCGAAAACCCCATCATGAGCGAACCGGACGGCAACGCCGCGGAGCGACGGTTCAAGGAGGATCTCGAGTTCCTCTGTGTACAGGACATCTTCATGACCGAAACGGCGAAGCTCGCCGATGTCGTCCTGCCGGCGACCACGTGGGCTGAGCGCGGCGGCACCGTCACGAACACCGACCGCCGAGTCCAGCGGATGCGCGGCGTCGGCAAGATCCACGAGAACACGAAACACGACCTCGACATCCTGATGGAAGTCGGGAGCCGCCTGTTCGGCGCGGAGGACTTCCGGTTCGAAGACGTCGAGGCCGTGTTCGAGGAGCTCCGACGTGTCTGCCCGAGCTACTACGGGATGACCTACGACGCGCTCGGCGAGGAGGGGATCCAGTGGCCCTGTTACGAGCCCGGTGACGAGGGTGATCAGTACCTCTACGAGGACACCTTCGACACCGAGAACGGTCTCGGGCAGATCGAGGGTGTCCGCCACCAGCCGCCCGCCGAAGTGCCCGACGAGGAGTACCCACTGATACTCACGACGGCCCGGCTGGAAGAACACTACAACACGGGGACGATGAGTCGGCGTTCCCCGACGCTCTCCAGACAACACCCGGAGAACTTCGTCGACATCCACCCCAACGACGCCGAGAGATACGGCATCGAGGAGGGTGACACCGTGACGCTCGAGTCCCGGCGCGGCGAGATCGACGTGAAAGCGCAGGTGACCGAGGATATCAAGGAGGGCGTCGTCTGGACGACGCCGCATTTCGCGGCCGCGTCCGCCAACCGACTCACGAACGACGTGCTCGACGAGCGCGCGAAGATACCCGAGTACAAAGCCGCCGCGGCCGACATCGCCGTGACGGTTGACTCCGGAGCCGAGCCGGCCGACGACTGAGCGGGGCTTCGGTCGCCGCTAACGTGTTTTCCGCGTCCCGTAGCAGCTATCCGAACCGCGCCTCGCCGTCCTCGAAGTCGAGTCGTTCGGTCCCGTGGACGATCACTGAGTCGTCGTCCTCGAGCTCCGCGGCGACCGCGGGCGACACTCGCAGCTCCTCGAGCTCCGCGGTGTTTTCGATCCACGCGATCCGGACCGTGTCCGGGTCGTACGCGCCGAGCGCACCCGCCGCAGTCTGCAGCGCCGTCTCGTCGTCGGGTGCGACGACGGGTAGCATCGCCTTCGCGAGCGAGCCGCTCGTGATCGCGTTCGCGTAGACGGTGTGCAGGTCGAGCTCCTCGACGGCCGCCGCCCGTGTGAGATCCGCGAGTCCGATACCGTTCCCGTTCCCCTTCGTCGCTTTCGTGAGTCCGCGCACGTAGATCAGATCGATGTCCGGGCGCTCCGGATCCGACGCGTTGAGAACGCGGTACCGGCCGATGACGTTCGTGTCCATTCCGGCACCGGAGATCTCTTTGCCGATCTCGTCGACGACGAGGAGGTCGAGATCGTCGACCGGGAGGGTTGCCATCTCCTCGGTGGCCCGTTCGAGCAGCCCCGGCTCACGCTCGAACAGCTCGCTCGCTCGAACGGACTCCAGCATCGCCACCTCCTCGTGGGTGTTCTCGACGATCGCGATCCCGCCGAGAAGCGGCGTCGACTCACGGATCGCTTCCACGAACGCCTCGATCGTCTCGACGTACCCACGGTCGATCGCGGTCGAGTGGAACGCGTTCGCGCCCGGCTGTTTGCCGAGCCCGACAGCGAGCATCTTACAGAGACCGCTCTCGATCCGCCCGGTGAAGTTCGTGTGGGGTTTGACGCGATTGACCACCAGCAGTCCGTCCGCCTCCAGCGCCGCCCGTGCGACGTGCACCGGGGTTTCGACGCCGTCCACGTCGACGGTCGCGATCCGTTCGACGTCCATTCGGGCATCGATCGGCGCGCCGGTTCGTGCCTCGGTGATGCCGAGCGCCTCAAGCACCGACCGCTGTCCCTCCGCTGTCGCGCCGCCGTGGCTCCCCATCGCCGGAACGAGGACGGGGTCGAAGCCACGACTCGCGAGTTCGTCGACGACGGCGGCGACGATCGCGTCGATCGACGCGATGCCGCGGCTCCCAACCCCGACGGCGACCGTCGCGCCGTCGTCCAGCCGGTCGAGAGCAAGTCGGTCGGTCTCGCGCCGGGCGACCGCGGCCGGATCCTCGAGCGTCTCGACGTCCGGGTCCCTCTCGATCCGGTGAAACGTCGGGAGCGGCTGCGGATCGACGAGGTCCTCGACGAACGACCGGTCGGGAAACTCCATGTGAGCCGCTATGGATCCGCACGTCTTGTAGGCATCGAAAGCCGGACTCCGTCACGTCGACGCGACGACGGTCGGATGTCACGACGGTCGAATGCCACGACGGTCGAATGCCACGACGGTCGAATGCCACGATGTCGTGGCGTCACCGATCCACACCGACCTTGGAGAAAGCTTTGCCAGCGGGCGAGCATATATCACCGGGCTCCGAGAGACGGGAGGTACACGTGAGAGACTACTCCAACCATGCGTCCAACCGAGCTGACGACCGGGACGTCGCGATAACCGACATCCGGACCTGCGTCGTCGAGGGAAACTTCGAGTGGAACCTGATCGAGATCGAGACGGACGTCGGCGTCACCGGGATCGGGGAGGCGTATCGTGGCGGCGGCGTCCCGGAGATCGTCGAGTACACGAAGCGGTTCCTCATCGGCGAGAATCCGCTCGACGTCGAGCGGCTGTTTCGACGGATCGTTCAGGAGATGTCGGGTCACGGCGGGACGACCGGTAAGGTCGTCACGGCCGCGTCGGGCATCGAGATCGCGCTGTGGGACGCCGCGGGGAAGATCCTCGATCTGCCGGTGTATCAGCTGCTCGGCGGGAAGTTCCGCGACGAGGTTCGTATCTACTGTGACTGTCACGCGGGGGAGGCGTACGCCGTCGACGACGGATTCACCGAGTACGCCGACGCGGAGGCGTACTCGCCGGAGGCGTACGCCCGCGAGGCACGACGGGTCGCCGACATGGGGTTCACCGCGCTCAAGTTCGACCTTGATATGGAGATGGACAACGACCCCGACCCGTACAACGGGCGGCTCACGAACGACGCGATCGAGCACAAACGCGAGGTGGTCGCGGCCGTACGCGAGGAGCTCGGCTCCGGGACGGACCTCGCGTTCGACTGCCACTGGGATTACACCGTCGAGAGCGCGAAACGGCTCGCGAACGAGCTGGAGGCGTACGATCTGATGTGGCTCGAGGACCTCGTGCCGCCGGAGAACATGGAGGCACAGAAGGAGGTCACGCGGGCGACGCGTACGCCGGTCGCGACCGGCGAGAATCGCTTCCGGGTTCACGAGCTTTCCGGACTCCTCTACGACCACGGCGTCGACGTGATCACCCCCGACCCGACGACGGTCGGCGGACTCGCAGAGACGATGCGTATCGCGGACCGCGCGGAGGAGAACTACATCCCGCTGTCGCCGCACAACGTCTGTAGCCCCGTCGGGACGATGGCCTGTGTGCATCTGGGCGCGGCGATCCCGAACTTCGACGTGCTCGAGTATCACGCGCTCGAGGTCGACTGGTGGGACGACCTCGTCCAACGAACCGAGCCGCTGATACAGGACGGCTACATCGAGGTCCCGGAAGCGCCGGGGATCGGGATCGAGCTCGACCGCGACGCCGTCGCCGAGCACACGCTCGGTGACGGCTCCGGGTTCGAATAAGCCCCGATGTGACCGCCGCGTGTTCACGCTCCCGCTCCGGTGTCCTCGTCGACGAACGATCGTGTATATTTATTACGGGGCGATGACCAAGTTCGTCGCATGGAGGACCGCACGATATCCGACCGACTGATCGGGATGTTGACGCAGGCCGAGGAGACGTACGAGCGTACCGTGGAGTGGCTGCGTCAGTACACGCCGTACGCGGTACGGACGATCGAAGTCGTTCTTGCGGTCGCACTGCTAGCACTGTTAACCCACTGGGTGTACTGGTTTTATACGGCTGCGTAGGGGTTTGTGTAATAATATTGTAAATGACTGTCAGGAATAGCTCCGATTATTAATATTATTGGATGCTTATTGAACATACAACAACGAAGATTATATATAACCAAAGTCCATCATTGCGTTTGTAACACATGGCTACCAACAGTTCGAACCGACGGCGATTCCTGCAGGCGGCGGGTGGAGTAGGTGTACTCGGCCTCGCCGGGTGTCTCGACGACGACGTGGATCCGGACGAGGATCCGCTGGACGATGACGACGGGATGGACACCGGCGACGACGACACCGACGACGATGCCGAATACGACATCAGCATCGGGACGTCCACGGGCGGAACGATGGACGTCGGCCTCGCGTTCGAGGCGGGGGTTTCACAGGAGAGCGACTTGGTAAACTACGCGACCGTCGAGAGCCCGGGGTACGTCGGGACGGTGTATCGGATGCAGGCCGACGCCTTCGACGGGGGGATCTCCGACACGAACACGATGAATAAGGCCCAGAACAACCTCGACATGTTCGAGGAGGACCCCGTCGAGCAGCTCCCGTGGCAAGGGTTCCTCGCGTTCCCGTACAGCATCTACGTCATGGCCCGCGAGGACACGGACATCCACACGTTCGACGACCTCGCCGGCGCGAGCGTGTATCCGGCGGAGCCGGGGTTCTCGACACGCGCCACGACGCTCGAGGTGTGGGAAGAGGGTCCGACTGCCGACGTGTACGAGGAGATGGACATCGTCGACATGGACGTCTCGGACGCGCCCGGCGCCATGGAGGAGGGGCGGATCGACGCCGCGATCGCGTACGGGACGCCCGGCGTCGGCAACACCGGCTGGGTCGTCGAGTACGACTCCCGGGTCGACGTCCGGTACGTCGAGCACACGGACGATCTCGTTGATTCGATCCAAGGCTTCGACGGAGCGGGCTTCACCGAGTACGACAACCCCGAAGAGGACTTCAACTGGGGGCAGGACATCGGCGCGGACGAGATCGTCACGTGGGACCTCAACGTCGTGTTCACGTTCCACCCGGAGACGCCGAACGAGCCGGTCCGCGAACTCACGCGGATCGCCGCCGAGCACGGCGACACCGTCCGCGACTCCGAACAGCGGTTCACGCCGGCCAGCGCCGAGGACTGCGTCGCGCCCGCGCTCGACGACTACCCGTTCCACCCGGGTGCCGCGGAGTACTACCAGGAGGCGGGCGTCTGGGACGACGACTGGGTCGTCGGCGACCGCGACCAGATCGGCGAGTACATCAACTGACAGCGGACCCTCGAGGGCGACCCTCGAGTAGGGGTATTATTTATGAGTAGCAGAAAACAAGACGATCAATGAGCACAGAAACTGTATCCCCGTTCAGACGGACGAGCACCGCCGTCCTCGACCGCAGCGTAACGATCGGAGCGCTCGTGTTATGGGCGCTCGTGTTGTGGTGGTCGTGGACACAGGAGATCAGCCGGTCGCAGTACGCGGTGTTGTTTCTCGGGGGCGTCCTCGTGTTGTACGTGCTTAGCGAGGCGAAGGAGTCGGTGGAGGACGGCGACTACGCCGACCTCCTGATACTGTTCGCCTCGGCGGCCGTGATGATAGCCGCAAGCATCTACATCTACACCGATTACCAAGGGTTCTACATCAACCGCCAGGGATGGGCGTACGATTACGAGTACCGTCTCGGCTGGCTCGTCGTCTCCGTCATTCTGTACCTGACGTGGCGGTCGTACGGGAACATCTTCCTCCTGTTGGTCGGGGGGACGATGCTGTACGCGGTGTACGGCAACTACGTCCCCGGCCTGTTCGGCCACGGGGGGATCGACACCGACTTCATGATGCAGATGCTGTTCACCGACCTCGCCGGATTCTACGGGTCGCTCACGCAGCTCACGGCGGCGTGGATCGCGCCGTTCCTGTTGTACGCCGGCTTACTGTTCGCGTTCGGCGCGTTCGATCTCATCTTACGGATCGCCATCGTCAGCGCGAAGTACGTCGAGTCCGGCGTGGCACAGACGGCCGTCATCGCCAGCGCGATCATCGGCTCGATCAACGGCAGCTACGCCGCCAACGCCGGGATGACAGGCTCGTTCACCATTCCGACGATGATGGACGCGGGACTCTCCGGGCGCACCGCAGCCGGAATCGAGGGGACCGCCTCGACGTCCGGACAGGTGCTCCCGCCGGTGATGGGAGCCTCGGCGTTCGTCATGGCGTCCGTGCTGGGAATCCCGTACATCGACGTCGTGATCGCGGGGCTCATCCCCGCCGCGATCCTCGTCGGATCCATCCTGGTCGCGGTCCACTACACGTCGGTCAACGAGATCGGCGAGCAGAGCATGGACTTCGAGGAGTACTTCGACGACCGGATGACCCGCGTCGACAAGGTCGTGCAGGGCACACGGTTCGGGGTTCCGTTCGCCGTGCTCCTGATCACGCTCGGCTACTTCCAGTGGACAGTGATGACCTCGGCGCTGTACACCATCGTTGCGATGGTGATCCTCGGGATCACGACGCCGGTGGCGCAGTCGATATATAGCGTCACCGCAAGCGGAAAATCCGCGCGGGTCGAACTCGACGATAGCTGGTCGACCGGGCGCGTCCGCCCGCAGCTTGCCGGCGTGCGGAGCCATCGCGTCGTCGACTCGTTCATCACCGAAGTCGCCAACACGGTCGGTGGGTTCCGGCGCGGCGCGACGATTCTCGCGCCGATCGCGATCATTCTCGCGGCGGTGAACGGCGTCGTCGACCTGCTGATGACGACCGGCGTCCCCTCCCGGATCGCGATCATGCTGATGGAGCTGTCCGGCGGAATCCTGCTCATCGCAGTGCTGTTCGGCATGGGCGTCTGTATCGTCATGGGCGTCGGGATGCCGACCGTCGCGGCGTACGTCATCGTCTCGACGCTCGTCGCGCCGACGTTCATCAACGTGTTCGCGGTGCCGGAGCTCGCCGCACACTTCATGGTGTTTTACGCGGCGGTGATGGCGGGCGTCACGCCGCCGGTCGCCATCGCAGTCGTCGTCGCCTCCGGGATCGCCGGAGCCAACTTCTGGCGCGCCTGTGGCGTCGCGATGACGATCGCCACGCCGCTTTTCATCCTGCCGATCTCCTTCATCTACCATCCCGAACTCGTGTCGACGGTGATCGACACCAACACGCTGATCACTGCGACGCTCGTGATGCTCGGCTCGATCACGGTTATCTACGCGCTCAACTATCCGTTCCGACTCAAGCGTCGGTTCGCGTACCCGCTCCGATTCGGTCTGTTCTTCCTCGGAGCGTTCGTGATGATCTACCCGGATCGTATGCTGCAGATGGCCGGTGCAGCCGCGTTCGTGCTGATCTTCGTCGGCTGGCGCACGATGATGGCCGACCGGAAGGTCGCCTCACAGAGCACGGTCGGCGACTGACTGCGACCACGCCGCCGACGCTTTTAAAAACGAGACCCGTATCCGTTAGTCCCGACTGACGACGGTGACCGGCAGCTCCGTATCGAGGATCACCGACTGGGTGACGCTGCCGAACAGCGCCTTTCCAGTCGGCGAGCGATTCTGACTCCCCAACACGATACCGTCCGCCTCGATCTCCTCGGCGACGTCGAGAATGGTTGCCGCCGCATCGCCGTGTTCGCGGCGCTTCGTGACCGCGAGGCCGGCCTCCTCGAGGATCTCCGTCGCGACGTCGATGCTCGGCGGGAACGCCGATTCGTCGTATATATCCTCGGAGGTGACGCGCTTGCCCTCGTCCACCGTCTCGAACTCCTGTTGCACGTTTAGTAGAACCACTTCCTTTTCGTCCGCGTCGCCCGGAAGATTAGCCACCGCTTCGGCCGCGAACTGTGCGGGCTCGCGCTCGCCATCGACGGCCATCAGTATCGTGTACATACGATCGGACATTTCGACAGTTGTGTCATAAATCTTCCTGACGTATCCCGCTCGGTCAGACGGTTCCGACTGCCGAATTTCCAATCAGTATACGTATAATACGAACAGGGTGAACGCGATCCCGAAGGCGACGCTGCCGACGACGGCGAACGCAAGTCCGAGAGACGTGTCGAACTGCAACAGCCAGAGCAGCGCCACGGTGAACATCGCCCAGGCAACCGCGACGCCGGCTCCGAGACGAAACCATTTGCGGTTCTCCGGCGGTATCGAGAGCCCATCGCGTGACGACGCCATACGGTATCAACCCGCTCCAGTCACCTATACGCTCCGGCCGACCCTGTCGGTGGCGACCCTCCGATCAGACGTCGATGGCTCGCTTGGTCTTTTCAACGACTTCGACGTCGCTGATTCGAGTGTCCGGGTACTCTCCGTCGGCGTTCTTTTCGGCGGCTTTCACCATATCCCACACCACGTTGAGTCCGGTGGTCACGCCTTCGAGCGCCTCCATCTCACATCCGGTTTTGCCGGTCGTTTCGACTCCGACCGTCAGTTCCACGCGGTCCTCGTGGAGCGTAAACTCGGTGTCGACGTTCGTCACTGGTATCGCGTGACACATCGGGATCGTCTCCCAGGTGTGTTTCACCGCCTGAATAGCGCCGATTCGAGCGGTCGCCAGCACGTCACCCTTTGTCACCTCGTCGTCGCGAATCGCGTCGATGGTCGACCGCGTGAGGTGGATCGTTCCTCGGGCGACTGCTCGTCGTCTGGTGTCGGGTTTCGACCCGACGTCGACCATACGAACGTTCCCCTCGTCGTCGGTGTGGGTCAGCTCCGTTTCGTCGTCACTCATCCGTATCCATCGCGTGCGGGAGCCGGTCGATTAAGTCCGTCGCAACGAGTCCGAACCCGTGATTCTCGACTGCCAGGTCGCCCGCACGGCCGTTCAGAAACGCACCGACCGCAGCGGCCTGAAACGACGGATTCGTCGCCGCCAGCGCTCCGACCGTCCCGGCGAGAACGTCACCCGTCCCGCCGACGGTCATTCCCGGGTTCCCGGTCCGGTTGAGTCGTACCCGTTCGCCGTCAGTTACGACGTCGTTCGCTCCCTTAACGAGAAGCGTCGCCTCGAGTTCGGCCGCGAACGACCGGACGAGCTCCGCGCGTTCGTCGGGGTCGTCTGCCGTCTCTCCACCCATCCGTCGAAGTTCCCCCTGATGTGGGGTACAGATCAACTCGGCGCTCGTCTCCGTTTCGGGAACGACCTGCAGCGCGTCCGCGTCGACGACTGCCAGTCCGTCGAACGCCTCCAGAAACCGCCGAACGAACGTCAGGGCAGCATGGGAATCCCCGAGCCCCGGACCGAGGATCGTGACATCGTGGTCGGCGGCGAGTTCCAGCGTTCGGTCGAGATGTGCCGTCGCGAGCGTCTCTCCCGGAATCCCGTGAACGATGAGGTTCTCGGAGAACCCCTGCACGGTGGCGGCGATCGCAGCCGGACAGGCCACGCGGACCAGATCCGCGCCGGTTCGCAGCGCCGCGCGTGCCGACAGCGTCGGTGCTCCGCTGTATGGACCACCGCCGATCACGAGCACCTCCCCGTTTTCACCTTTGTGTGAGTCCGGATCGCGGTCGAGACCGAGCAGGTCGCCCGGTCCCGTGAACCGTTCGGCGGCGGCCGGGATCCCGATGTCCGCAACCGTCACCGCTGCCTCGAGGGAGTCGAGCCCCGGCTTCGCGTCGTGGAAGGTGACGATCCGGTCGGCCATCACGGCGGTCGCGTCCTCGCCGCCCGTGGGATCGCCCGTATCGGCGTCGATGCCCGACGGAACGTCGACTGCGATGGTCTCCGTTCCCGCCTCCCGTGCCTCGTTGATCCGTTCGGCCGCGGTTCGTGCGGGCTCCCGAAGCGCCCCGCGGACGCCGGTGCCCAGCATCGCGTCGACGACGACGTCGGCATCGGCGAACCCGTCTATCGACTGTGAGTCAGTGATCGTTCGTGTCGGGAGCTCGGCGCGCTCCAGCGCCTCCCAGTTCTCCCTCGCGATCTCGGTCGCGATCGATGCGGGACGTCCGAGCAGGTGTATCCGAAGGTCGTACTCGGACAGATAGCGTGCCGCGACGAACGCGTCGCCACCGTTGTTGCCGCGTCCACAGACGAGCTCGACGCGTGCGCCGTCGGCGGCGTGTTCGCGGACTGCGCGGGCGACCGCGTTACCTGACGACTCCATCAGCTGCTTTCGCGGGACGCCGAGCGCCGCGGCGTTCGCGTCGACCGCGGCCATTCTCTCGGTCGTGATCATACGCGGCGGTTGACCGCGCGGCGGATTAAGCGTACGGGCGGCGGCGTCGACACTAGGCCGAATCCTCCGAATCGGCCACGCGCGCGGCGAGTTCTGGAAGGAGTTCGGTCACGTCCGCCCGGAACACGTACTCCGCGTTGTCGGCGTATCGCGTGGGTTCAAAATTGACGACGGCGAGCGTCCCTCCCTGTCGGTACGTGGGAAGAGATGCCGCGGGGTCGACGGTCAACGACGAGCCGGCAGCGAGAACCACGTCGCTCGCGGCGGCAAGCTCTTTTGATCGCCGAAGCGACTCCTGCGGGAGCAGTTCGCCGAAAAGCACCACGTCCGGCTTGTACGGGCCGCCGCAGCCACACGTCGGCGGTAGCTCACCGTCCCGTGCACGATCACGAACCGGCTGTGCGTCGACCCTCGTCCCGCATCGATCACACACGACGCGGGCGTTCGTGCCGTGAAGCTCGATCACCTCGTCGGTGCCCGCGGCGTGGTGAAGCCCGTCCGTGTTCTGTGTGATCACCGCATCGAGGACGCCGGCGTGTGTCAGCTCGGCGAGCGCTCGGTGGGCAGCGTTCGGCTCCGCACCGCCGTCCGGCTCCATACGGTCGTACAGGTCCAGTCTATCGTCCCAGAATCCGGCAGGATCGCGGCGGAATCGCGAGACGTGAAACGCCGACTCGTCGAACAGGTCACCCCAGATCCCATCGTCGCCGCGGAACGTCGGGATCCCCGACGCCGCGGAGAGTCCGGCTCCGGTGAGCGCGATGGCTCGATCGGCGGTCCGAAGGTCGTTCGCGAGCCGGTCGATCTCGGCGTCGTCGCACATGTTCTGTTGTAGCCGGTAGTCGTTTATATGAGTCCCTCTCTCCTTCGCGCGGCGAACGACACGCGTCCCCCGGCGAGATCGGTTCGGTGTGCCATTCTGAACGGGAAGCCACGGTCTGGCTCCCCGGTCCGACGTTCGGATTCCCTCCGGAACGATTAGGAACCACGGCGACTCACGGTGAGACATGACGCACTCCGACTGGGGTGACTGGCTGCCGCGAGCCGTCGCGGACGCCGACCCCGACACCGTCACGCTGTGGTATCTCGGCTGTAACGGGTTCGCAATAAAAGGTAGCGAGGGAACGGTTCTCTGGGTCGACCCGTACGTCGGGACGGGCGATCCGCCGCGAACGATCCGGATGATCCCCGTCCCGTTCGATCCCGCCGACGTCGACATCGCGGACGCGGTGCTCGCGACCCACGAGCACACGGATCACGTCCACGGACCCTCGCAAGCGCCGATCCTCGCGACCACGGACGCAGAGTTCGTCGCCCCTGACGACTCGCTCGCAGTCGCACGCGAGGAGGAAACGTGGACCGAGCAGTGGGACGTTGACGACGAACAGTTCCTCGAGGTACGGGAGGGAGACGAAGTTCGGATCGGCGAGTTCACGGTGCACGTCGTCGAGGTGTCGGATCCGGATGCGACACATCCGGTCGGATACGTCATCGAACACGACGCCGGAACCGTGTTCCACGCGGGTGACAGTAAACCGTCCGAGACGTTCTCGGCGCTCGCAGACCGTTTCGACATCGACGTCGGGATACTCGCGTTCGGCTCGGTCGGGAACGTTCCCGACAAGGAGACTCGCGAGCCCGTTCGCACCAGGTGGTACAGCGACGAAAACGAGATACTGGAAGCCGCCAGCGCGCTCGAACTCGACCGACTGGTTCCGACACACTGGGATATGTGGAAGGGGCTCACGGCGGATCCGACCGCACTCCACGAACACGCGCGGAGCTTCGAGCACCCGAACCGGCTGGAGATCGTCGAGATCGGCGACCGGATCGAGCTTTGATCTCCTCCCGCGCGCCGGGAGGAGAGTCGAGAACGTATTATCAGGATCGAAACGTAGCCCGGGGAATTTAAGCCCTTGCTTGCGAAGCGTTCGTGCATGAGCGAACGGACGGCAGAATCGGCGACGACAGTCGATGAGGACGGAGTGAGCGTGGCGAAGTCCTTCACCGACGATGAGTTCCCCGTACCCGCGATCACGTACGACCTCTCCTCGAACCGAGAGGAGCCCGCCCGCGTACGCATCGTCGACACCATCCCCGAGTCGTTCCCGATGGACCGTGTGGGGTTCCATCCGGAGTACGAAAGCGACAACTGGACCGCGTACAAGGACCACCGCGTCGAGTTCGAACGCGTTCTCGAACCCGGCGAATCCATCACTACCGTATTCGGAATTCGGGCGGACGACCCCGATATCGACGGCTTCCTCGGCGCTCCGATGATCGAGCACGTTCCCGTTGGAGAGGAGATCGAAGACGTGCTCGGAACCGGCGACACGGACGCGGTCCGCGAAGTGCTCTCGGGCGACCGTACGACGCTTCCCGGCATGGACGAAGCGGAGCGCCCGGCCGAAGACCAGCCTGCAGATGATGCGCTTGACGAGGACCCAGCCGCTGCGGATCCGCTTGCTGACGAGCCTCCCGACGACACCGCTGCTGACGACACGCCCGCTGACGACGAGCCTGACGAAGAACCGATGGCCACCACCGATGAGCCGGCTTCCGTGGCCGACGACCCGGGTGGCGATTCAGACGGTTTGGAAGCCGACGCCGAGGAGCCGTCTGCTGATGACGTCGACACCGAACCGACGGCGACGGAATCCTCCGCCAGTCCATCCGACATGGAGTCCGTGGACGCGGACGCCACGCAGGACGAACCAGGCACGGCTTCGGAGCACGACGATCCGGACCCAGAGGCCGTCGCGCCCGCGCCATCGACGACGGATACCGACGAGTTCGGCGTTGCTGCGGCGCTTGCTGACGAGATCAGAGCGGGCGATGTCGCGGACGACGACCTCGAACTGCTCCGCTCGGAACTCGACATCGGGGTGCCACGTAGCGTCGACGTCCGGATCAGTCGACTTCAGTCGAGCGTCGCCGACATCGAGGCGTACGCCGACGCGCTCGCCGAATTCATTGACGAGGAGGGGACCGCCCGTGAACTGCTCGACGATCTTTCATCACGTCTCGACGAGGTCGAGTCGGACGTGACGCGAATCGACGACCAGCTCGATGCGGCCACTGCCGAACGCTCGGACCTCGCGAGCCAGATCGAGGACGCGGAAGGGTCGATCATCGATGTCGAGGAGACGACCGCCAGACTCGAGCACTCGGTCTCCGAGATCGAAGCGGACGTCTCCGACGTCGAAACCGACATCACCGAGGTCGAGTCCGAGGTCTCCGGTGTCAAGGCTGATGTCGCCGAGGTCACGGACGATCTCACGAGCGCCGACGAGGCGGTAGACGACCTCGGCGACGACGTCGAGACGTTGTACGAGGAGATCGATTCGACGGCAGCGGCGCTGTCCGATACGGACACACGAGTCGACGACGTGGAATCGCGACTCGGTCGCTTCGACGAGGAGTTCGACGACATCTGGGAGGATCTCGCGGAGGTCGACTCCAGGCTTGCTGCGACCGAGGACGCGCTCGGTGATGACGTCGAGGACATCGAATCGGAGCTCGAGGCGATCCACGACCACCTCGAGGAGCTCGAAGCGTTCCGTAACCGGCTGAACGAAGCGTTCGGTCCCTGAGCCGCGCGGCCGAAAGCGCAACCCGTTTTAGCGGTGACCTCCGAAGGCGACCAATGAGCGAACCGGTCCCGGTCGCCGTCCCACGGAAAGGACGCCCGCTTGAAGCAGTTCTCGAGCGCGTCGCCGACGTGGGGCCGAGCGACCGACTCGATCACCTTGCGGATCGAGTGAGCAACATCCTCCGCTACGAGAAAGCGGTCACCAAGGGCTCCGTGGAGGCGGATCACGGACCGTATCAACGACTTGCGGACTACTCCGACCCCGGGGAACCGAAGGAGCCGGAGTTCACGCTCCTGCGAGACGACCGCGACGGGAAGCCCCGGCGGATCGTGTTCGATTCTGCAACCGTAGATCTCGGCACCGTCGAGTTGAAGCTGGTCGGGCGAGAGGAGCCGTTCCGGGCGCTTCGGACCCACGAGTTCGCGCTCGGCTTCGACTCCGCTGACCTCGTGTTGGAGGAGGTCGTCGGGATCCGACCCACTGGACTGGAGGAACTGGCGGACGTCAACGAGCGGATCGACCCGCGTGATACCGACGTCAGAGTCGTTAACGGTCTCGGTGACACCGTGTATCACACGTTGATGGCGCGTCCCGACGTGGTTCCGGCTGGGAATACGCTCGACCGAGAGTTCGTCACGAACCATGCTGGCGACCTCTGTATCTCCCCACGGTACGAGCGCCTCGTCACGGCCGTCCTCGGAACTGACGCGCTTGCTGGCGTCGAGTTCGTGTACCCGGATCCGGGTCGACCGGAGGAGGAAGCGTCGATCGCGGACGTCGGAGTTGGAGTGTATCTCACCGTCTCCGGATCGACGGCGAGAGACCACGGTCTCGTGCTCGGCGAACACCTGTTCCCAAGCGAAACCGTCCTTATGCGGAACGTCGCCGAACGGACGCCGGCAGCCGAGCGCGCCCAGACGCGTCTCGTTGCCGCGGACGCCGACTCCGAGATAACCGTCTAGAAACGGAACTGACGCTACGCGCTCGCATCGGCGACGATCCGTTTGAAGTTCTCGAAGACGGGTCCTGCAGTGACATCGTCAAACGAGAACTCTCCGGAGTCCCATTCGAAATCGTCAACCAGTCGATCGCGGAGATCGGCAGTCACTTCAGGGTGGAACTGGACGGTCCACAGCGGTGCGGTCGCGTGTCGCGTCCCGAACACCCGGGCGTGGTCCGTCGTGGCGATACGTTCTAGCCCACGTCCCATGTCGGTGACAGCGTCACCGTGTAAAGAGACGACCACGGAGTTTACACCCTCGAACAGGGGATCGTCGGCAAGTGACGCCTCCACGAGCGTCGCGGTCGTCCCGACCCGTTCGACGGTGCCGCCGAGTGCTGCATTCACGACCTGGTGGCCGAAACAGACGCCGAGCGTTGGTATCGTCTCCTCGACGAGCTCGCGAACGAGCGTCTTCTGGTCGGCTATCCACGGATGCGTTTCGGACTCGTACACGCCAGCGGTGCTACCGGTTAGAACGACCCCGTCCGCGTCTGCGAGCGGAACGCGCTCTCCCGCCGGGAAATCGATGACTTCCCCGTCGGGGAAACACGCCTCTAACGCGTCACAGTGATACTCGTGATCCGGATCGACCTCGTTCCGAACGACGAAAATGGTCGGCGGTTCCGCGTCGGTCATCGGGCGAACCCACGGTGGCTACTCGCTTAATGATGTGTGGTGGAACGGGTGTGCCGTCCTTGTCCGAA
>OBKM01000491.1_pt1 | contig 19339 bp, 23 predicted proteins | sample 1519691 | NCBI WGS metagenome assembly OBKM01 (sample SAMEA37050418, study PRJEB22526) | metagenome | biome: saline pan; feature: lake; material: water | place: Egypt | collected 2015 | depth 0.5 m | reverse complement strand
ACGAGCGGGTTAGAGCGGCGCGCGAATAAGAATGTGGTCGACCTTGGTATGTTATTGTTGGCTCTGTGAGTGTGTGATTATGGAGCCGACTGATCGGCGCGGGTCTCAACAGGCGAAGAAACCGCGTAGATTGGAAAATCGGCTGTAGTTCGCGTTCGGAAAAGACCGGGGCGCGACTACTTCCCGCGGTTGTCGTTGCTGTTGACGCTCGGGCGAACGTGCTCGGTTCCTTTACCGCGTTTTCGCATGCCACGACCCTTGTCGCCAGCACCGGTCAGCCCGCGAAAGGCGCGCTGGGTGTGCTGTGATTCACAGATCCAGTTGAGATCGTCGTCGTTCTCGATAGCCGGGTGGTTCGGATCAACGAGGATCACTTCGTGCCATTTCTGGCTGCCGTCTTCGCCAACCCAGTAGGAGTTGAGCACGCGAAGGTTGCGGTATTTGCGCGAGGCTCGTTCTTCGGCAATGCGCTGGATCGACTTTCGGCGGCCGATCCGGTTGACGCCCTGCCGTTTCGATCGCCGGCCGGCTTTGTGTCGCTGTTTGCGCGCGCCACCCTTGCGGACGGCAACGCGGGCGACGACGATGCCCTGTTTGGCTTTGTAGCCCTGCGAGCGGGCTTTGTCGAGGCGGGTCGGCCGGTCGATGCGCTCGATTGCGCCCTGTTTGCGCCACTCCTGTTTTCGCTGCCACTGCAGTTCGGCGAGTTTGCCCTCTTTGGGGCTCTGCCAGGCTTCTCGGATATATGAGTATGCACTTCGTGCCATTGGTGGTCCTCGGGCGCTTGCGATTCAGTCGGATCACCCGACCACATTTCGTCCCGGCGAACCGGGTGCCCACTGAGGCCCGTCACAGTGAGTTGCCGAATGTACTGTTGAGAGGCGTTTAACAGCTTCGGAGTGCGCGCACTGTGGCCAGGCGTACCATGACACGACGAACACTCGCTCGCAAGCCACGGCCTACGTCGACGACGACTCACACAGATGACGAATGTACTGGCCGACGTGGTCGTCCATCCGCCGCTTGAATCCCGCTTGCCGCGCCAGCCGATCGAGCTCACGGCTCACGTAACTGCCGTACTGAACCGCCTTTTTGTCCGTATTCGCGACTGCCGCCGGAAGCAACTCGTCCGTTCTCGCGAACCGTCGTAGCGCGACTTTTCGTTCCTCTGGCGTCGCGAGCAAGTCGCCCGGCAGCCGGAGGGCCGCGTCGACAACGCGATCCTGCAAGAACGGCGTCACCGGTTCGACACCCGCCGACCGCAGTCCACACACGTCGCGTTCGAGTTGGCCGGGCAGCGTCGTGATCGTCTCGCGAACCGCCCCGCGAACCGTGTCGCTGTCGACGCGGTGGTCGGCGGCGGGGTCGACAACTTTTGCGTAGCCGCCGAACAGTTCGTCGGCCCCCTGGCCCACGGCGAGTCGACCGTAGCCGTCGTCACGGGCGCGTTCGGCGACGAGCATGAGCGGTAGCGCAATTGTCACGTCCATCGGATTCGTCCGGCCGGTTGCGGCGATGACCCGCGGAACCGCATCTCGAAGCCGGTCGTGTGTGAGTTCAATAACGGTGAGGTCGTCGCGGCGACCCATCGCGTCGGCCGCGTCGCGGGCAGCCGCGATGTCGTGGCTCCCCTCGAAGCCGACCACATAGAGCGGGGCGTCGCGAAAGCCGAGCGCGACGAGCGACGAGTCGACGCCGCCGGAGAACGCGACCGCAACGTCGTCGGGACTCTCCCGTTCAACCGAGGCAACTCCCAGCGCCGCCGAGAGCGCGTCACGGACGGCGGCCATTGCGTTATCGGTCGAGTCAGCCGACAGTTCGGGAAGCGAAAGCACTTGATCGTCGCCGGCGGCAGTTCTGAGCGCACCGGGCGGAACGACAACGGGATCATCGAGTTGGGTCGGCGAGAACGCCCACTGGCCGTCGGCCGTCGGGTCGGCCGCGTCGCGTTCGCTGTACACCGGCTGGCGACCGAGCACGTCACGAACAAGGCAGTCTGGGCGCGACGGGTCATCGTCGGCCTGCTCGCGTTTGGCGAGCACGCCACCAAACCCACCCATCGCCGGCGATCCACGGCCGGTCGCACCGGGCAGCGGATCTCGAAAATCGAGTGTTTCACGGATCACGTCAGGATCGGCACCAACCAGCGAGGGCGATCCGGTCATTCAAACAACCCTCGCACGGCCCGTTGAACCCGGCGTTTCGCGCCACCACCGAACTGTCGGATACTGATCGACCACGGCGTTCGGTGGCCGATCACGCTCGTTCGACCCAGCCGAATCGCGGTGAGAATCGCGTCGGCCGAGCGCTCTTCGGCACCGACCTCGGTGATCGCCTGGCCGACCATTTCGGAGATGTGCGCGTCGCTGCCGGCGGTCATCGGCAGGCCGCGCTCGATGGCGAACTGTTCGGCCTGCCGGTTCGACCGGCCAGTAAAGAGCCGCGAGTTGTAGACCTCGATGGCGTCGGCGCTGGCGAGTTGGTCGGCGGTGATGTGCGGGGCGACGCCGTGGCGGGATTTCTGAAAGGGATGGGGAATAACCGCAATGCCGCCCTGTTCGTGGATTCGTTCGAGCGTGTCGTCGTACGAGAGTCCTGGGGGGATCAGCTCCGAGATGCCGAGTGCGAGAATGTGGCCGACGGCGCTCGTGACTTCCATGCCGACGATGCCGACGAGGCCGTAGTCGGGCGCGAGGTCGGCGGCCTCGATGGAGGCGTCGATCTCGTCGTGATCGGTGATCGCAATCGCGTCGAGGCCGACCGCGGCAGCCTGTTCGAGCAACAGATCGACCGGATCACGGCCGTCGTGCGAGAGCGCCGAGTGGGTGTGGAGCTCGACCGTTAACACGACTGTACGTTCGCCGCGAGCCTAATAAGCGCTCTCAGTCGCGCGAAATGAAACTCGGGGCGATAACGGCGATGGTGATGAGCGTCGCGAGGACGACCGCAACGCCGTAGGCGACGTGTAGTGGTTCGCCGGCCGTAAGGCCGTACTGGATCTCCGAGGCGATAATCGCCGTGCCGGCGACCGCAAGCAGGATCCCCGCGCCACCCCAGGTGAGATACTCGTTCATAGTCGAGATTTTTCGACTGTCATTCAAAGAGCTATCGGAATTCACCACCGCCAGAGCAGAAATTCACCACCGACCAAGTGGGAATTCACCACCGCCCGAGTGATGATTCACCACCGACCAAGTGATGATTCGCCGGGCGCAACACACCGACGAGTACGGCGTGGGGTCGCACAGTCGTGCACATAGAAAGAGATTAAGCCGGCGGTTCTGAACATATCGGTGAATGAGTCTTCCGGACTCCGACCATCAGTTGATCGTCGCCGAACTCGGCCGCGAGCCCACGCCCGCCGAGGCGACGCTCTTCGAGAACCTCTGGAGCGAGCACTGTGCGTACCGATCCTCACGACCGCTCCTGTCGGCGTTCGACAGCGAGGGGAGCCAGGTCGTCATCGGCCCTGGCGATGACGCCGCCGTTGTCGCGGTTCCGCTCCCCGAGGCGGCAGAAACGCTCGCCGACGAACGCGAGGCCGACGACTACGCCGAGACGTACATCACGCTGGGTATCGAGAGCCACAACCATCCGAGCTACGTCGACCCGTACGACGGCGCGGCGACCGGCGTCGGCGGCATTGTCCGCGATACGCTGTCGATGGGCGCGTACCCGATTGCGCTCGCCGACAGCCTCTACTTCGGCCCGTTCGAGCGCGAACACTCACAGTACCTCTTCGAGGGGGTCGTCGAGGGTATTTCGAACTACGGCAACTCGATCGGCGTGCCAACCGTCGCGGGAAGCGTTGGCTTCCACGGGGGCTATATCGGCAACCCGCTCGTCAACGTCGCCTGCATCGGCCTGACAAACGAGGATCGTCTCGTCACGGCGGAGGCTCAGGCGGCGGGCAACAAACTCGTTCTCGTCGGCAACGCGACCGGCCGAGACGGGCTGGGCGGCGCGTCGTTCGCCAGCGAGGATCTCGCCGAAGACGCCGAAACCGAGGATCGACCCGCCGTGCAGGTCGGCGACCCGTACAGCGAAAAACTGCTGATCGAGGCCAACGAGGCGCTCATCGACGAGAACCTGATTCGCTCGGCACGCGATCTCGGGGCCGCGGGACTCGGCGGCGCGTCGTCCGAACTCGTCGCCAAAGGCGGATTCGGCGCGAAAATCGACCTCAATGCGGTTCACCAGCGCGAGCCGAACATGAACGCGCTCGAAATCCTCCTCGCCGAATCCCAAGAACGGATGTGTTACGAGGTCGCTCCCACAGACGTCGAGCGCGTCGCCGAAATCGCCGACCGCTTCGATCTGGGTTGTTCGGTGATCGGCGAGGTCCGCGAGGGCAACTACGTCTGTACGTTTGATGAAAGCGAGACCCAACGCGCCTCCGATGAGCCGAGTGGCGCGGAACGGGGTTCCGCGGGCAGTCGAGCGACGGAGGCGAGAAACGATGGCGACGAGCCACGAGACGACGACGAGCCACGAGGTCGCGAGGTTGTCGTCGACGTCGACCCCGAGTTCCTCGCCGAGGGCGCACCGATGAACGACCTTGATGCGATCGAACCCGAACAGCCAGCGCGCGATTTGCCCGAGACGGATCTCGCCGACGCAATCGAGGCCGTTATTTCGAGCCCGAACACCGCCTCGAAACGGTGGGTCTACCGGCAGTATGATCACGAAGTCGGTGTCCGGACGGCACTAACACCCGGCGACGACGCGGCCATCATGGCCATCCGCGAGACGAGCGGCGACGCCGACGAGACGACTGGCGCGGGAACCGGCCTCTCGTTCTCGTCGGGAGCAAACCCCAACTGGACGACGGTGGCCCCCTACGAGGGAGCCCAGGCGGTCGCACTCGAAAACGCGACCAACCTCGCGGCAAAGGGCTCGCTGCCGCTGACGGCAGTCAACTGTCTCAACGGCGGTAATCCGGAGAAACCCGAGGTGTATGGCGGCTTCAAAGCCATCGTCGATGGCCTCGCCGACATGTGCGCGACGTTGTCGACGCCGGTTGTCGGCGGCAACGTCTCGCTGTATAACGACTCGGTTTCGGGGGCGATTCCACCGACGCCGACGCTGGCGATGGTCGGCACAAAAGCCGGATACGACGCGCCGCCTGCCGCGCTTTCGGGCGAGGGTGAACTGCTGGTCGTCGGCCAGGCGGGCGACGCGCTCGGCGGCTCCGAACTGCTGGCCCAGACGGGTGGCAGCGACCGATTCCCCGCGCTCCCCGAGAACCCGCGCGAACTGATTGAGACGATTGCGGCGGTCGCCAACCGGGAGTCGACGCTGGCGAGCCACGACGTGAGCCACGGTGGACTGGCGGTTACGCTCGCGGAGATGATCACCGCCGATGCCGGCTGCAACGGTATCGTCGACAACACGGTGTCGCTGTTCGACGAAACGCCCGGCCGGGTCGTCATCGAGACGACCGATCCCGAGGGCGTGTACGACGCATTCGACGGCATTGTGCCGGTCGAGTCGATCGGATCGGCCGACAACAGCGGCGTGCTGTCGCTGACGGTCGGTGACGAATCCGTCGAGTACGCCGCGGAAACGGTCACAACGCTGCGCGACGTGATCGCGTCGACACTCGGCTGAAAGTCGCGTCGACACTCGGCTGAAAGGGCGGTTTGGCTACTCGATGAACGGAATGACGTCCGGCATCGGAAGGAGTGGAATAGCGAACAGTCCGAGAACAGTGAGCCCGCCGACCAACACCGGAATCGCCACGAGTGCGAGCGTCGTCTCGCCGACAACCTGTCGGACATCGGTGAGCATCGCCGAAAGCGATGGCGTGTCGCTCAGTCGAAGCATGGCCAGTTCAAGACCGAACAACACGACCGTTGCGCTCGCCGAAACCATGCAGAACGGACAGATCTCACCGATAACGCCCAGTTGGAGATAGACGAAGTACGCCGAAAACAGCACCCCGCTGGCCGTGATTGGCGTCAAGATCTTGATGATGAGCGGGTGGCGCGTGTCGAACCACCACAGCGAAAGCCCGAGCGTTCCCAAGTAGTAGCCCGCGCCGAGCGTCGCCAGCGGAATTCCGAACACGTAGGCCCATGGGCTCGTGATGACGGCGATGCTGCCCTCGGTGAGTGCGGGCGAGTCAGCCGGAATAGCCGGTAGTGCAAACAGATGGATTGCTGTAAGCATCACGCTAACCATCCAGCCGACGGCCGCAACGCCGGCAAACACGGCGAAAAGCGCCGAAACGCTGGATTTATACTTCCATTCGTAGTCGAATATCGCTGCGGATTGGGTCTGTGTTGCCATACAATCGTGTACTGGTGAGGCACTATTAAGTATTGTGTTTCAATCCCATTACTGTACAGAAGTGTCTGAGGAAGACCGACCACGGTAACTGCGATGTCAGAACGGTGTATTAGCAGTAAAACAGGGAGTAAACGACAATTGGTTGTCCAACCAATGGCCGGTGCGACGCGGGATTACTGTTCTATCGATACAATACAGCAATGACCATACCGTCCCCATTCATGATGTAGCAACCACCCACAGACAGGAATCGTCTACTCTACAACAACCACCATCAGACAGTAATCGTTTATCAGACCTCACCGTGAGCGATGCGCTCACGTGAACAGTCATTGTTCGACATCTCATAAATGAAGCCACATCGGATGGTGAGGAAATGAAGCACCGAGCGTGCCGGTATCCTACGTCGACACGGCGGGGCTTCGTTTGCCTGTCGCCGTCAGCGATAAAAGTGCTGTTGGTCGCTACCCACGCAAACGATACACTTTTAGGGAATCCTAAACTACCGTGCTGACAACGAACCGTCGCCGCGAGCAGTTGAGACCAAGTGCACCCCGCTCGCAGGCGACATGGAGGACGAGTATGTCGAAACCTGAGACAACAACACGGATGGGCGGGATCCAAGCCGACGCCGCAGAGCGTCGGCAATCCGCGGGTGCGACCGCCACCGATCCGATCGTCACACTGACGAACGTGACCAAGCAGTTCGCCAACGAGACCGCCGTGCGAAACGTTTCGGTGGCCGTCGAGCGCGGCGAACTGCTGACGCTGCTCGGTCCGTCAGGCTGTGGCAAAACGACAACGCTCCGACTGATCGCGGGGCTCGAATCGCCCTCGGGTGGCGAAATCGAGATCGAAAACGAGGTCGTGGCAACGGGCGACCGAGCCACCGCGCCCGAGGCTCGCGACGTGGGAATCGTGTTTCAGGATTTCGCGTTGTTTCCACATCTGACGATCCGCGAAAACATTGCGTTCGGGCTGACCGACCACCCGGGCGACGAAGTTGAGGCCCGCGTCGACGAAATGCTCGAACTCGTCGATATGCCCGAACACGGCGAGAAGTCTCCTGATCAGCTCTCTGGCGGACAAAAACAACGTGTTGCACTTGCGCGGTCGCTCGCACCCGAACCCGACGTGCTCTTGCTCGATGAACCGTTTTCGAACCTCGACGTCCGGCTTCGCGTCGAGATGCGCGAGGAGGTTCGCTCGATTCTCAAAACCGCCGGCGTCACGGCGATTTCGGTCACCCACGATCAAGAGGAAGCGCTCTCGATTTCCGACCGTGTCGCCGTTATGAACGACGGCAAAATCGAACAGCTCGACACACCGGAGCGCATTTTCGAGCAACCCAAATCCCGGTTTGTCGCCTCCTTCCTCGGGCGAGCGAGCTTTCTGACCGCCTACGTCTACGACGGTGTGTTGAAAACGGGGCTCGGAACGTTCGATGCGATGACGCTCGACGGCTACACGGAACAGTACGAGGGAATCGCGGTCGACGTGCTCGTGCGACCCGACGATCTGCGCGCCGGCCGAGCGGCCGACAAGCAGACCGACGGCGAGGTCACCTCGCGGCAGTACGTCGGCCCCTCGTTCATCTATCGCGTCGACCTCGACAGCGGCGATACGATCCACTGTCTACACAACCACGTCGAGGACTTCGAACTCGGCGAGCGGGTGTCGGTCGACCTCGTCGCCGACCATCCGCTGGCGTGGTATCCACGCGAGGGAGCCACTAGTGGCGAGTTCTGTTCGGTCGGCAAAAACGGGAGCGGCGATTTCTGTTCGTTTACTGATTCGCTGTAATCGTGTCCCAATACCGCGCAGTGGAACGGGGAAACCGACGCTTGGGCACAAACAACAGTGGGATTTGTCGACAGCGACTGCGTCGGTATAGGAATCATCAATTCCGAATGGAATCGTCCAGCCGACAGCGACACCGATTGCCCAAACGAGGACTGGACGCTACACGAGAACCAGCGGAATCCCGAAGATGACGAGGAGTCCGATGAGGAGAATCGCGCCGCCGGTGAGTGCCTGTGTCGTCGTAAACGGCTGCATTGGCGAGGTAACTCGTGCATCAGGGTCGGCTTCGTGTGCGTGATCGGCCATGTGAACGACAACGCGGGTGAGTTACTAAAACGCACCCATTGTATCGCGGTTGCCGTGCGAAAATCACATCGCGGTCCCGCTGGTTGGGCGACACCGTCGGTACCGCGACCGTGACTGCGACGCAGTTGTGAGTGTGCGAAAAGTCGATACCGACGAACCGCACGGCCGACCGGGTTGCCAACCCACATCTATTAACTTTGCCGCGCGCAGACTGCCACCTATGACAGCTTCGACCGGAGACGAACAGTTGCTCGACCGCGCCTGGTGGAAAGAATCGGTTATCTACCAGATCTATCCGCGCAGTTTCAATGACACCGACGGCGACGGCGTCGGCGACATTCCCGGCATCATCGAAAAGCTCGATTATCTCGACGATCTCGGCATCGACATCGTCTGGCTCAATCCCGTGTATGAGTCACCCAACGCCGACAACGGCTACGACATCGCCGACTACCGGTCGATCATGGACGAGTTCGGAACGATGGACGACTGGGAAACGCTTCTCGATGGGCTCCACGACTGTGAGATCAAACTCATCATGGATCTCGTCGTCAACCACACCTCCGACGAACACGAGTGGTTCGTCAACAGCCGCGATCAAGAAAGCGAGTATCACGACTACTACCTCTGGAGAAAGGGCCGAACCGACATCGACGGCTTTACCGGCCATCTCGGCCCCGAAGATGAGGCCCCACCAAACGAGTGGGAGTCCTTTTTCGGCGGCCCGGCATGGGCCTACGACGAGGAGGTGGGCAAATGGTATCTTCACCTCTTCGATAAAAAACAGCCCGACCTGAACTGGGAGAATCCCGACGTGCGGGACGAAATCTTCGAGATGATGGAGTGGTGGCTCGACAAGGGAATCGACGGCTTCCGGATGGATGTGATCAACCTGCTTTCGAAGCCCGATTCGGTCACGAAACACGACCCACCGCTGAACACCACGAACATGTGGGAGACGTTCGACGGCCCACGGATGCAGGAGTTTCTCGACACCATGCACGACCGCGTGCTCGCAGGACGCGACGTGTTCGCACTCGGCGAAATGATGGGCCGGATGGATATGGAGACCGCGATCGACTACGTCGGCCGCGACGGCCCGTTGTCGACACTGTTCCACTTCGATCACGTGCTGTTGGATCACGGCGGCGAAATCTGGGAGACCAACGAGTGGACGCTCAACGATCTGCGAGACTCGTTTAATCGCTGGCAGTACGGGCTGGCCGAAGACGGCTGGAATAGCATCTACCTCAGCAATCACGACCAGCCGCGGCTCGTCTCGCGCTTTGGCAACGACGAGGAGTACCGCGAGGAGTCGGCCAAACTGTTGGCGACCCTGATTTTCACTCTCCGTGGGACGCCCTACATTTTCCAGGGAGCCGAAATCGGGATGACGAACTATCCGTTCGACTCGATCGACGAGTTCCGCGACGTCGAGACGATCAACCCCGTCGAGAACGCACTCGAAAGCGGCGCAATCGAAAGCTTCGAGCAGGTCAAACACGGCCTGCGACACAACAGCCGCGACAACGCTCGCACCCCGATGCAGTGGGACACAAGCGAGAACGCCGGCTTCACCGACGGCGAGCCATGGATCGGCGTCAACCCGAACCACGACGAAATCAACGTCGCCGCGGCCCGCGCCGACCCCGACTCGATCTGGCACTACTACCGCGACCTGATGGAACTGCGAGGCGACAGCGACGTGAGCGACGTGTTGGTCTACGGCCGCTACGACGTGCTGATCAACGACCACGAGGAGGTCTGGTCGTACATCCGCACGTTGGGCGACGACCGGCTTCTCGTGACGCTCAACTTCGCCGAGTGGGAGGGCCACACCTGGATTCCGGAAGACGAGGTCGATTTCGACCCACACGAAATGGAGGCCGAACTCCTGTTGTCGAACTACGGAGCCGACGAACGGGCGACCGACGCCGACGCGTGGGCCTTCGATCTCCGACCGTGGGAAGCGCGGATTTATCGGTTGAAGTAGGTCGTCGTTATTATGCTACCAATTCCATCCGTGCTAGGTACAGCAAACGTTACACGGACTCCCCAGAGATGAGGTAGCATATGCCCGCTTCGGTGTGGTATCCCTCAGTTGCTGATGTGGTCGCTATCCACGACGACATCGTTACTGAATATGCGAATACACACGTGGGTCTTCAGTCTCGCGGCGATATCGAATTCGCGCTGGACTACATCGAGGAAGGCTATTTCGGCACCTCGCCGGAGACGATTCATGAGAAGGCCTTTCATCTTATGCGGCTGTTGGTCGCTAATCATCCATTCGTCGATGGCAACAAGCGAACCGCGTTGAACACAACTGTCGTGTTTTATTTTCTCAATGGGTATCGATTTGTCTACGACGAGGAAGTCAGAACAATTCTGAAACGGTTCGGAACCGACGAAAAGGCGGTCGATGAAGGGGAAACGATCAGTTATCTCCAGTCACAAACTGAGCAACTGGATTTGGCTGGGGAGATTGCAGGCTGGCGAGACGACCTCGTCCAGTACGGGATAGATCAATTGACTGATGAGTCGTCTGACCCGAACGATTAACAGCACCCAACGCAGTATTTTAGCTATGTCAACTGATGAACCCACTGAACAGTCGCCGCTTGAGGAGGTGATGGATGATATTCGCCAGGAACTCATTCAGCGAGTTGCGGCAGCTGACCGAGAGGCAAACCGCGACATCTACGACGCGCTCGAAGACGAGTAGTATTCGCAGAGAATATTCATGCTCGGCTGAGTTGGGACAAGGTTTAGCTGAAACCGCGCCGATAGAGGAATAGAGATGACAACCACGGATCGTCGTGACGAGGGAGTGGATGTTCGATTTTCCTACGAGGAGAGTCTCGTGACGGCGATTGATGTTGAAACCGGTGTTGCTGCGAGTGGTGACTCCAAAGCCGACGCGCTGGCAGAACTTGCTGACGCCTTGGCTCTGCACGAAGGCGGTAGTGAAGAGGTCGATGATGAAGGTGCGTTTCTGCGCGAGATAGGGGTTGATTCTAGCGACGTGACGGTACAACAAACGCCGCCGTGGTGTGAGTGACGAATCGGCTCATAAGTCCAACGCACGGCGATAGTATGACAGACGCATTCGACGACACGACAACGTCCGACACGCTGCTCGTCACGGTACAGCAAGACGGCGATCTCTACTGCGATGGCCGCGAGGCAATCGAGCGGCTGCGTCGCGGCAACGGGGTCGAGGACCCCGACAGGTTCGCTTTCGAGAGTTCCGACCTGCTGTTCAAGACGTTCACACCGCGAACCATGGCGTTGCTCGAAACCATCGCAGACGACGCCCCCGAGAGTATCCGCGAGACTGCGCGCCTCGTTGACCGCGACGTCAAAAATGTCCACGAGGAACTGTCCGAACTCGAACGGCTCGGCGTGATTCGCTTCGAGACGAGCGGGCGGGCGAAACAGCCGATCTTCCCCTACGAAGAAACCGTGATCACTCTTCCATTCGATCACGACGAGGGTCGTGACTCCGCAGAAGTTTGATAATACGAACTAATCCGGCCGCTTTCCTGAGGCACACCGACCTATGACAGAGTGTTCCACGTCTTTCGTTAGTCTGGTAAGACGAGGGTATACAAAGGTCTCAACAGTAGTCGTGCCGTCCATTGGGATATTGTTTCGTGGCTGTTCCTGTCGTCCGTAATGGTTGCTCTTTTTATACGTAGATTTGATTGTACCTCTCCGTCCTTCAATAATAACAGTGTATCCGTTCCTCATGTGACTATATGAAATCTCATCGAAATTTGAAACGGAGTTTTGAAACGTTGGATTTCGATCCAAGTCTTCCAGAATTCGGCTGTAGTCCTCTAAGTGACCAATTACCCGTTCAGCGTGGTAATATTCATTATACGTAAGTTCATTATTGACATCTTTGCGTAACTCTCGGAGTCGAATTAGATACCCTGTAGCCTCCCGAAAAAGACGAAGTGCTTCTGTTGATTCAATCTTGTAACCTTCCCGTTTCCTTTCAGCAACACCCGCTCGCCGCATCGCATCTAATTGTTCATCAAATATCTCGCGTAGCTCTTCTGTTATTTTTCTTCATACTCCTTATCAGCCATCTTATTCATTAATGGCAAGGGATTGTTATATAGTTGATCCCCTATCACTCAACAGAGAATCGGCAATTTTCCAGTGGTACATTAATTTCTGCTAAATCAAACCCGATTCGTTCAAACCCACGTAGCACAACGCTCACCCATGAGCAAGGACACGGCGGAGGAAACCCGTGATCACGTCATCCCGGGCAGCGACAACGAGCCGGATACCGAGGACGTGCGGGGCTACGATTTCCGCGGCGAGTTCGATTTCGACGACCTGCTCGAGAGCTACGCGACGACCGGGTTTCAGGCGACCCATCTCGCCGAGGGAATCGACATCGCGAGACGGATGCAAGACGACGAGGCAACGGTCTATCTCACGTTCACCTCGAATATCATCTCGTCGGGGCTCCGGGAGGTCGTCGCCTCGCTCATTCGAGAGGGCCACATCGACGTGATTATCACGACCTCGGGCTCGCTGACCGAGGACGTGATCAAGACCGCCCGACCGTTCAAAATGGGCGAGTGGAAGGCCGACGAGGTCGAACTCCGCGAGCAGGGAATCAACCGGTTGGGCAACATCTACGTTCCCTCGGATCGCTACGTCTGGCTCGAGCAGTATCTCTACGAGTTCTTCGACGAGTTCTTCGCCGACGAGCAGATCCGCACCCCGACGGCCTTCGCCCGCGAGCTGGGTGCAACGCTGGACGACGAGGACTCGGTGTTGAAACAGGCCGCCGACAACAACGTGCCCGTCTACTGTCCGGCGCTGACCGATGCCGAAGTCGGTAACTTCCTGTATTACTACAAACAAGCCAACGATGTCGACATCGGAATCGAGATTCTCGACGACTACGACACACTCATCGAGCAGGGCCTGCTCGCCGAGACGACCGGCCTCATCGCCGTCGGCGGCGGCGTCCCGAAACATCACGCGATTATGACGAATCTCTTCCGCGGCGGCGCAGACTACGTCGTCTACATTTCAACTGGGATGGAGGGCGACGGCTCGCTGTCGGGTGCGCCGCCGAACGAGGCCGTCTCGTGGGGCAAAATCAAGGAGAGTGAGACGAACTACACGCAGATCGAAGCCGAAGCGACACTCGTCTTTCCGTTGTTGGTTGCGGCTGCGTTCATGCAGTGAACAGTCCGGAATCGTCGAAGACCGACACGGTGAGGGCTCCGAAACGGTGAAACCACTAACCGACCTACAAACTGGTATCCAATGCTGACAAAACGCATTATTCCCTGTATCGACGTCGACGTCGACGACGACGGCAACGCCGCGGTCTACACCGGCGTCAACTTCGAGGATCTCAAATACACCGGTGATCCGGTCGAGATGGCCAAGGCGTACAACGAGTCGGGAGCCGACGAGTTCGTCTTTCTCGACATCACCGCCTCGGCGGAGGGCCGCGAAACAATGCTCGAAACCGTCTCGGCGGTCGCCGACGAGTGTTTCATTCCGCTGACCGTCGGCGGTGGGATCCGCACGAAGGCGGACATCAAAGAAACGCTCCGTGCGGGCGCTGACAAGGTCTCGATCAACACCGCGGCGCTCCAGCGGCCCGAACTCATCACCGAGGGCGCGGCCGCCTTCGGCAGCCAGTGCATCGTCATCTCGGTCGATGCGCGGCGGCGCTATGACGACGAGGGCGACCACTACGCCACAATCGATGGCGAGGAGGTCTGGTTCGAGTGCACCATCAAGGGCGGCCGTGAGGGAACCGGTCGCGACGTGATTTCGTGGGCGATCGAAGCCGAAGAACGCGGCGCTGGTGAACTGTTTGTCAACTCGATCGACACCGACGGAATGAAAAACGGCTACGACATTCCACTCACGAAAGCGGTCTGTGACGCCGTGTCGACACCGGTGATTGCCTCGTCGGGTTGTGGCAGTCCCGACCACATGGGGGATGTCTTCGAGCAAGCGAACGCCGACGCAGCACTGGCTGCCTCGATTTTTCACTTCGACGAGTACTCCATCGAGGAGGTCAAACAACGGCTTCGAGACCGTAACATTCCGGTTCGACTCTAATCGAAGCCCGACACTGTCGGCGTGAACTGCGGATCGGTGAACAGGACATGAAAAGTCGGCAGCAATCCTCAGACGGCGGCTTCGAACGCCGCAGTAAACTCGTCGGTTGTTTCGCGAACCGACGCGGCGGCTTCGCCAAGCGCGTCAAGCGGATCGAGTCCGCCGGTCGTCGTAATCGACAACACCGGATCGGTCTGGCCACCGGACTGCTCGGGGTTCATGTCGTAGGTCGCCGCCGAGACGTTCTCGGTTTCGAGCAGGACGCCTTTGAGCACGTTCATGAAGGTGTGGTCCTCGCCGGCGATCTCGATTCGGAGTTCCTCGTCGGTCTTTTCGATAACCCGCAGTTCCATACGGATTCTTTGGCAGTTCGCTGTTTGAGTGTTTCGTTGTGCGTTGCCGACGCGCTCGCTGGCCGTTGCCGACGCGCTGGCGGGCGGTCTCGTGTCGTGTCGTGTCAGACGGTCCCGATCGCAGGCCGACCGGCCGAGCGAGTGGGGTCGAGCGGCCGGTGAAAAACGGCCCGCGACGGGAGGCCATGTGACTGACCAAACCACTGTGGGAGCACTAGTCCACAGCGTATCGGCGCCTCTGGCGAACAGAACCAGTGCGCCATCAGATAACTGAACGCATGTGTGCAAAAAAGATTTTGTTCGGCTAAATTTTTCCACACCGCACCCCAAGATACCGTGTTTGCGCCGTAGATTGCAATAGTTTGTTCGTTTGTGTGGTTCGGAAGTCGATTGCCAGACATACGTCTGTTGTGTCTCGATGGATAACGGCGTGAGTCCGACGGTGAACCGGCGGCTGCTCGACTTGCACCGCGAGACCAACCGAGAAAAACAGCTACCGAACGTAGTACGGATCGCTGCCAGCGATGAACCGGCCGAGGTCGCTCTCACGACGAAAGTCCGTCGCAGTGAGCCGATCTATCGCCTCACCGAGTCGGTCAGCGTCGCCGTCGACCCACTCGGTTGGGTCTTTGATCGGCATGACGAGCCAGCCGCTGCCACGAAGTTCCGTACCGTGCAGTCGATCCATGTCGATCTCGGTTTTCCAGGCGAGGGCGGTGTACTGTGTGAGCACGTGCTGGGTTGCCCGTTCGCCAACCGGAAACAACACGTGTGCGCCGATTGCGCGGAGTTCGGCGTCAAAAAACCGCTCCATATCGACGTACTCGTCGGCTGTCGGTGTCCCATTCGCGGGAACGCACATGTGGAGATACGACAGAAAGGTGCCGTTGACCGCCGGCTGGTCGCCGGCCGCTCGAAGCAATCCAGTCTCTGCGAGCACGGCCTGGAGTCGGTCGCCCGCCACACACCCGGTGAACGGAACACCCGTTTCGATGCCACCGTGGACGCCGGGATGGTCGCCAACAATCTGAAAATCCGCGTTGGCATCGCCGTAGCCCGGAACGAACTGCGCGCACGACGGCTGCATACCAAATGGGTTGCTCGTTCGATCGGTGACGTTTTTCACGGCTACACATAGCGGCGAGCAACAGTATATGTCGAACGGTTTCGTCGACAGATCCGAATGAACATTCGAGATTGTTCGGACGGTTTGGACGAATCGGGCGAGGTGAACTACCCCACCCTACTCACTCGCTTACTCTCGTTCGCTCCTTGAGGACGGGGACTTAGCCTGCAAAAGTTAAATTTCGACGCCGGAGGGAATCAGGCTCTGGTTTCGCAGTAGGTCGCCTTCGTTGTCGTACACAAGGAACGTCGCCTTCTCGTAGGTGATCGTTTCGTCATCGTACGACAACTCGATTCGGTATCGGCTCTCGACGGTGTTCGTGGCCTGACCGTACTCTCGGGCTGCGGTAATGAACGCAAACACGTCTTCGGCGCTCTCGTTTGTTTCGAAAAGGAAATCGCCGGTCAGCCGGTTGGCCACGCTGACGACGCCGGTCGGGTCGTCGCTGTTCTCGAACGGATCACGGAGTCTGAAGCCGACATCGATGTCGGCGGCGGCCAGTTCGCTGTCGTCGTGGCCGCGAAGCCGACGAGCGAGTTCGTCTGTCGGACCCGAAAACTGAATCACGGCGACCGGTTGTTGTGGCTCGTCGTCGGACTCCACCCAGTTGAGGTTGCGTACGTTGAGGTCGAAGTGTTCACGCCGCATTCGGTACCAGAATGTTTTGCGCCCGGGCGTATCAACTTGACGGCTACGTCTCTCTGGACACCCCCGGAGCGGAAGCACCCGCCTGGCCAACACCCGACATCCACACAGGAGGTTTTAGACGCACCACCACAATGGGAGAGTCAATGGTCTGGATCAGCCGCGAGTATGCGGGACCGCTGTCGGTGCTGTTCGTCTGGCTCACCGTGTTTATTCCATGGAACGTCACGTACAGCAGGTTAGCAGAAGCTGCGTGGGTGCTGTTCATCCGGTTTCCGTTTTTTGAGATACAGTATACGAGCGGAACGGGCGTCGCCGACGGACTCGCGATGCGAACCGTCCTCACCGCACTCGACCTCCAAGCCGGCCAAGGACTCGAAACGATGTCCCAGATGTGGGCGGCAACGGCCGTCGTCGTCGCGATTGCGTTTCTCATTTCGGTTGGCTACTATCTCGACGAGTCGCGGTTCGAACGGGGGGCAGTGTCTCCCGTCTCGGTACTCGGTGGACTGTTGGGACTCATTACCGTCGGCTTTTCGGCAGCAACCCTCACCGTGTGGACTGATGGCTTCGGTGGCATGCCGATTCCGATCGGTGTCGTGCTCATCGCACTCTTCGCAGTCGTCTTGCTTACCGCTGAACGCACCGACGGTGACGGATCCGAGACGTCATCCACGGCAGAGTAGTCTAGCCATAGCGACCCGGTGTCACAGCACGGCCGACCGATCCGGCGGTTCGACGATCCGACGGTCGGCGGCCCGCCGGCGACATGAGTGGGTTCGTGACGGCGTGTACCGAGCGGCCCGGTGAACTCAATTACAGCGTGTACCGAGCGGCCCAGTAAACTCGATCCTCGAGAGAGCGCACCGTGTTCAAATTAGTGATGTCGAAACCGGCTGTCTCGGCTGACAGTCCGGTTGAGCACATGACAATATTTGGCATAGATATTTACGTATCGATGCGATATAGGCGACGTTGCGGTTCGCCCCCTCATAAACAACCGCCCCGAGCGGGCTCTGGGTGCTGCCCTCGACGGAGCCGTTGACGGTGTGGGTGACTTCGATCTCGCCGGCGTCGGGTTGAACCGAAACCGTGCCGTCACGGGTCGAACTCAACGAATACTGCTGAGTGTCGGAGTCGCCGAGCGCAACAAGGCTGACTTTCGAACTGAAATGTGACAGCGAGTTTTCCACGTTTGTCGCCTCGGCCTCGTCGGTGAGGTCAGCGATGGCGACCGCGCCGAAAGCCAGCGTGGTGCCGATCACGAGCAGCGAGAGCCCGAAAATGAGGATTGTCCCCAACAGTTCTGACTGTCCGCGACATCCGTCTCGGGCGCTCTCGCCGTGTCGACCATTCTCACCGCGTTGGTCGTTCTCGCCGTGTCGTCCGCGTCGCTCATGACGGTGCGACCGAATCAAGCGCCACGGGCGATCCATATGAGGCTGTAGCACACCACGGAATAAAAAGACAGAGGTGAATTGTCCTGATTCATCATTTCGCGGTGCCGACTCGTCCGGTGAGAGTCGGTCGGGATGGGTCTCGGCGTTCGCAGAGCGTACTGCGAGATAGCCACGGCCGACGTGGACAGCGCTGTTGCTCAGCGTCGATAAAATCCGAAAAACGGAGATGCGTCGGTACCGCGACGCGTCGTTACTGCACAGTGGGCGAACGCCTTACAGGCGTTCGACGTTGGCCGCTCGGGGGCCCTTCGGGGACTGTTCGATGTCGAACTCGACGTCCTGGCCCTCTTCGAGGTCCGGGCCGCCAACGTCTTCCATGTGGAAGAAGACGTCGTCGTCTGCATCGTCCGTGTCGATAAATCCGTAGCCGCCAGTGTCGTTGAAGAAATCAACGGTTCCTTTCGCCATTGCAAATAGGACAAGAGACTCCACGGATATAAACCCCCCATGAGAGACGATACCTCGGAACGGTAGCGTCTCGGTATCACGGCTGTCAAGCCGTCTAAAAACCATCGACGCTTACGGCTTCCACGAGAGTTCAAGCGAGAGGGTTTCGCGGCTTCCGCGGAGTCTCGAGGAACGCTCGACGACATCGACTGAAAGCGAAACCGAGTCTGGTGGCGATAGTTCGACGGTTTTGTTTCCAACCGGTACATCGATTTGTTCCTCGCCGTTGTCGAACTCGCTGGCGAGAACGTTGAAATAGTGTTCGATTTCCGCTCGCGTATGCTGCTCGTCGGCCGTCGTGCGCTGAATCATATAGGATACTAAACAGCCGAATAATAAAATAATTCTGATAATATTGCCAACTGTCAGATAACCGCGACAGTCAGGATAAATGGACAGTCAGTGTAATGCCCACAGCGATTTAGCTGCCACCGACACGGAAACACATGTGATTAGACTCAGCACGGTTGGGTTTCTGCTTGGTATCGTCCTGTTTTTGATTCCGGTTCCGCCGTTTGCGATGATTGCCGCAATACTTGTTCTGGGTGTCTCAGTTGTGCTTCGGCTGTTGGGCGAGTTCGCTCACGTTGACGCCCCCGAGTTGGATCTCGTCGAGCAGCTCCGCAGCCTCTTTTTCGGCCCCGGCTCGGAACTGAATGGTTTTGTCGTAGTTTGAGCCGCTCATATCGCTGTGTTCGTCGAGGATGTGTTTATATGTTATCAGGTGTTATGATTTGTATAGACAAACTTGTCACGGCATCATTGGGGTGCAGGAGGGACAGCCCACATCAACG
>OBKM01000490.1_pt1 | contig 19347 bp, 19 predicted proteins | sample 1519691 | NCBI WGS metagenome assembly OBKM01 (sample SAMEA37050418, study PRJEB22526) | metagenome | biome: saline pan; feature: lake; material: water | place: Egypt | collected 2015 | depth 0.5 m | reverse complement strand
GGAGTGGGTCACTCCGAAGGTACGCCTGTGGAGACTGCGCTCCCTGCGGGAACTGTGGTTGTTCCTGCACAGCGCGTCTTGGAAGCAGGAAGCCCCTGCCTCAAGGAACGAGCGGCTACGCCGCGAGTGAGTAGGCAGGGGTAGTTCACTGCTGTGGTCACTCAGTTCGGTCTGCAAGGAGGCCCCAGAGTGCTCCACCAGTACCGGCAAGCGAAACAGGGTAACACAGCCCAGCGAGAATCACCGCGCTGGTCAAATCAGGGCCGCCGGTCGCGCCACTGACATTGATCTCGACGATTATCGCCCCAAGCAGTGTTGCAAGCAGATACCCCGGAACAACAAGCATCCCGGCTTTCGCGCCAGGGGTCATCCCGGCTGTCTCCTCGCGGCGAGCAAACAGAAATCCAGCCGCAAGGAGCAACACGACCGGCACCAGATACAGCAGCAGCGAAAACCCATCCTCACCGCCGATATACGTCGTTGTCTGGGAGCCAATAACCGGCAGCTCAACCACGGTATCGACAAGATGAGCATTGTAAAACACCCAGCCAACCAGTTCGTGGACAGCGGCGTCGCCCTCCAGTACCTCAATGATCTGATTGAGCGGCGAGTCACGAAGATTCGGTGCAACAAGCAGATAGGTAGCTGCGTAGCCACCGAGCCAAGGCAGGATGCCAAGCGCCGTCGTCGTCGCAACTGAACGGGGATCGGTTGTATCCATCACCAGAGAGTTACCACCCAGATGCATAACAGCCGTGACTCGTGGACTGGTGGCTCGACTGAAGCCAAAAATAGCCAGCGCCGTTTGCCGGTTTCGGCGACCACTGACACCGGAACCAGCAGTCGCAAGGTCTTTATTTTGGCTAATTGCATATTATTACACGATGACAGCGGAGTTTCCAGCCTCTCTCGACGTCGACTACACCGACGGCGAAGGCGAAGAGCCAGCTGATTACCCCCGAATGACAGAGAAGATCGAAAAGGCAATCGAGGTAACGAAAGCCGGGCTTGAGCAGTACGAAAATCCCGCAGTCATGTGGACTGGCGGGAAAGACTCAACGCTGACGCTGTATTTCATTAACGAGGTCGCCGACAAATTCGGCTACGAGAAGCCGACCGCAGTCTTCATCGACCACTACCAGCATTTCGATGAGATCACTGATTTCATCGAACACTGGGCCGAGGAGTGGGATATCGACCTTGTCTACGCCCGCAACGAAGATGTCGGCAGCTACGCCGACGAACACGATCTCGAACCGGGCGACGACATCCCAGTCGATGAGCTCTCAGAGCACAACCAACACCACGTTCGAGAGATTCTCGAATACGAAGAAAGCGAGTTCCCGTTCCTCCTCGATACCTACGTCGGCAACCACCTCCTGAAAACGGTCGCACTCAACGACGCACTGGAGGAACACGATATCGACGGCGTCATCTCAGGCGTGCGCTGGGATGAACAGGAAGCTCGTGCCGATGAGACGTTTTTCAGCCCACGGCATGATCCAGATATCTACCCGCCACACGACCGCATCCAGCCGATTCTCCAGTTCGACGAAAGCGATGTGTGGGATGTGTTCTGGAACTACGTTGTGCCCGACACTGTCGAGGCATTCCCCGAGAGCGGCTACGTGCCGGAGTCTGCTGATGATCTGCCGGAGGGTGTCGAACAGAGCGATGTGCCGATTTCGCCAAAATACTTCGCCGGATTCCGCAGCCTCGGCAGCGAGGTCAGCACGGAAAAGACGACTGATGAGCCAGCCTGGCTCCAGGATCTCGACAACACAACCGAACGTGCTGGTCGCGCCCAAGACAAGGAGGATCTGATGCAGCGGCTGCGCGATCTCGGCTACATGTAACTCCCGACGGTCAGCTGTTGTACAGGCGGTCAAGGCGACTGCCCCGGGGTGAGTTCACGCTTTGCTTGGCTGCTGGGTCACGCCAAGTCGCCACTATCGCTCGCGGAGTTGCGCGCTTGCCGGGCGGCTCCCGAAGGGTCTTATTCCTACCCCGGCACATGAACGTATGGTCAGTTTTGACCCGCAGTTGAGAGAGCAACTGTACATTGATGGGAGATGGCGAGATGGGGACGGAACACTCACCGTCCGCGACCTCGCTGATGGTGACACGGTCGCAAATGTCGCCGCCGCCAGCAGCGAACAGGCAACGACAGCACTGGCTGCGGCGACGGAAGCTCAAGAGGCGTTACGGGAGACAACAGCGGTCGAACGCGCCGAGTGGCTAGAGGAAATCGCTGATGAGCTTGAATCGCGGGCTAAGATGATTACCGAGTTGATCGTTCGGGAAGCAGGAAAACCGATCTCCTCAGCACGCGGCGCGCCAGAGAGTGCGGCCCGGCGGTTCCGGTTTGCAGCCGCCGAAGCCCGTGATCTCTCCAGAACCTACGGGGAGTACCGCGAGGGATCAACACCAGGACATGAGGGGTGGACGGCGATTGTCAAACCGGAGCCAATCGGGACAGTGCTCTGTATTGCTCCGTACAACTACCCGCTGCAGACAACAAGTTTGCAGCTCGCCCCGGCACTCGCTGCGGGCAACAGCGTTGTGCTGAAACCATCAAGCAAAACGCCAACAACGGCGGCCGTATTAACTGATGTCATTACCTCGGCCGTCGAGCTGCCGGACGGAGCGATCAACTTCGTTCCTGGCCGGAGCCGTGAAATCGGCGATACCCTTGCTGGGGACGACCGGATCGACACAATCGCCATGACCGGGTCGTCGGGAGCCGGCCACCATGTCGCGGAAACAGCAGGAATGGTCAATCTTGTGATGGAACTCGGCGGCAACGCGCCAGCGATTGTCTTCCCGGATGCAAATCTCGAAGACGCAGCCGGAGCCTGCACGGCTGGCTCGGTCAAATTCGGTGGCCAGCGGTGTTCTGCCGTCTCCCGTGTGTTGGCACATGAATCGGTGCATGATGAGCTTGTCGAGCGAATCAAACTGACAATGGACGGCTGGGTTGTCGGTGACCTGTTTGATGAGGAAACGGACTTTGGACCACTTATTGACGAGGATCACGCGGCCGAAGTGAAAGACCTCATTGACGATGCGGTGTCGGCAGGAGCTGAACTCGTTTTGGGCGGGGAGCGTGACGGCTCGTTTGTCGAGCCAACTGTACTCGCGGACGTGCCACACGACGCTGAGATCATTCACGAGGAGCAGTTCGGGCCGGTCGCCGCGGTAACGACCTTCGAGACAGCGGCTGAAGCCATCGAGTTGGCAAACGGTGACAGATACGCGCTCGATGCATCGGTGTTTACGACCGACCACGACCGCGCAATGCGTGTTGCCGACCGGATCGATGCCGGCGGCGTCCGGATCAACGGCGCGCCATCCCACGGTCTCGGTGACATCCCCTTTGGTGGCAACGACGCCTCTGGGATCAACCGCGAGGGGATCCATGCCGCAATCCAACAGATGATCCGCAAAAAGTCGATTATTTTGTAGCAGCCCAAAGACAGCGACGATGGCAACCGCAGAGGGTATGAAGCCAGCGGTAGTCGCATACCGTATGACAGATGCGTGGGTGAGTCTCTTTTCAGGCGGGAAAGACTCCTCGTGGGCACTGTATCGCGCACTCGAAACAGGATTGAACGTCGGGCGACTGTTGACAGTCCATCCCTCTGCGGATTCGTATATGTATCACGTTCCCGAAACCGAGTTAGCGCAGTTGGCTGCCGAAAGCATCGGGATCGAGCTCATCGAAGTCGATCCCGGCGATCTGGCTGCGACCGACGCTGACGACGCCGCCACACAGGGGGATGCAGAACTCGAACCGCTGGAAGCCGCGTTAGCGGAGTTGGCCGACGAAATCGACATCGCGGGCGTCACCGCCGGTGCCATCGAAAGTGAGTTTCAGACCAACCGAATCCAAGGCATGTGTGACCGCCTCGGGATCGATCTCTTCGCGCCGCTGTGGCAACGTGATCCTGAGGAGTTAGCCGCCGAAATGTTGGATGCGGGCTTTGAGATCACCATCCTGCAGGTTGCTGCCTACGGGCTTGATCAATCGTGGCTCGGACGAACGCTCGATGCTGCAGCCATTGACGAACTGCAAGAACTCAACGAAGAATACGGCGTCCACCTCCTCGGTGAGGGTGGGGAGTTCGAGACACTCGTCACCAATGGCCCCCACATGAGCCAGCCGATTGAATTAGAGTACGACACCGAGTGGAACGGCGACAGTGGTCGCATTCGGATCACTGACGCCTGGCTGGCTGACAGCTAGCTCAGGGCTCGGAGTATTGTATCATCTACACCCGGCGTAAACGCCGGGGTTTGTCAGTGAACTCCCGGTCTACCCGCGTGATGCGGTGGGCGTGAAACCGCCACTCCCATTCACTGTTCCTGACTTCAGGGCAAGGTGATTGGTTGCCCCTCCAGAACCAGACTTACGCCGATTCTGGAGATACCGCGCCGCAATGTTTCGCGCTGCGTTGTAGTCGCTGTGTAGCTCCTTGCCGCACTTCTGACAGCAAAACTCGTCACCGTCGCGGTTTTGTTTGTGTGTAAACCCGCACTCAGTGTGACTGCACTGCCGGCTTGTGTAGGCCGGATTCACCATCTCGACAGTGATACCTTCGGCTTTTGCCTTGTAGGTGAGCTGTCGGGATAACTCACCAAACGCCCACTGCTGGAATTTGTTCAGATCAGCGATCCGATCACGGATACCCGCTAAGTCTTCCAACACGATGGTATCACAGCCGTTGACGACGGCCTCAGCAACCACCGCTTTCGACACACGGTGTAGGTAGTCCTCACTCCAGTTAGCGAACCGGCTGCCGATTGACTGGATTGTGAGGTGTGCCGACCGCGTACCCTGTTGTTGAAGATTGCCACGACGGCGTTCGTACTCGCGGCGTTTGTGATTGAACAGGTCGGCGTTACCGATGAAGCTACCGGAGCTAGTCACAGCGAGATACCCGTCCACGTTGCGATCAACGCCAAGGACTGTGCTGCCCTCGGCCTCTGGCTGCGGCTCATCGCGCTCTTTGACAACTGAAACGTGGAGATAATAGGTATCTGATTGGTGGTCGTATCGGAGCTTTGCCCCCTGTTTCTCCCATTCCTCTGATTCCATATACTCGGCCTGAATGGAATCGTCAGAATAGACATATTCGGCTTTCACACGGCCGCTACCGTAGGCGGCAAGCGTACAATACCCATCAAAATAGCTGATTGCACTGGTATTGTAGACGGTCGTGTTCGACACGAATACTGGCTTGGAAACTGGGTCGTCGTTTTCGTCGTCTTTCATTTGTTCGACAGCACTACGCAGTGCTGCGGAAGCATGATTCGCGGCTCCGACACAAAGATCGGAGTGCAAGCCAGTATCTTGCCGAATATCGTCGTAGACAAGGGATTGCACTTGAGATCGAGATGTGATTACGTACCCGTCGTCGTTGCCCTCCCAGCCACGGTCGACGAACCGCTGGGTGGCGTCCCTGAAGGCGTCCATCGTTTCCTTCAGGTCGCCCCGGCGGTCATCGGGAACAGCGAGTTTCACAACGGCGGTACGCTGAATCTCCATCTACAGTCCACATGTGGGCTTATGTATTTATAAACATTGGGGAGTTGGTCAGCATTGAGTGTGTCGGTTGATTAGTTCTCATGGCGCGATTCCCGCCCGGCCTGAAGGCCGGGACTCCCTCGCTGTCTTAGGTGGTTTGGAATCGTCTTGCGACGGCCGCAAAGCAGCCGGTAAGAATCAGATATAGCTGCCACCCCTGCACAGCAATCGGAAACCGCCGGTCGACCTGCTCAGTTGGCTCCGGTGTTGGTTGGGCAGGGTTGGCCACATGGGTGTCGGCGGTGGTGCCAGTTTGACCGACATCGACAGCCAAAAGCCCAACATCAAGATTGACTCGAATATCGACAAACGTCTGGACGAACCCATCGACTGTCGAGAGCGCGATCTCGCCATCAAGCTGGAAAAATTGGTCGACCAATGGCCAAAAGAAGTTGATGCCCGAGAGATGTGACCAATCGAGTGCGAGATGTGCAAACGTGTGAACGAACAGCCCAACCCACGCCACTCGAACACCGTACTCACCCCATCGCTGGCGAATCCACGACTCCGGGCGAGTGGTATCCCAGTACAACAGCCCGCCAGCGACAACCGAGGTCAGCATTGTATGTAGCACAGTGCGGTGGGCACCAGCCATCACCCAGCCCAGAAGCGTATCAGCCTCCGGAGCGATAACAATGACCAACAACACCGCAAGCGCGCGCCGATCATACCAACGACCGAGCAGTCCCACTGCCAGCAGCAACGCAAACCCAGCGTGAACAACTGTTGAGGGCATTAGCGATCACTCCGTTCAACGAGTGCCTTGGCGGGAAGAGCCACAATAGCGGTCAACACGAGCACTGCCTGCCAGCCGGTCTCGATTAGTCGGAGACGACGCTCGTCGCCAGCCGGATTCAGCCAGGAATCAACGTGGTGTGTTGTAGTTGTGCCTGGAGAGGCGAGTTCAACCCAGCCGTTGCCGAACGAAACGTAGGTCTGGATGAACCCCTCCTGTGTCGAAATAATGGCCTGGCCGACAACAGCGTAGTAGCGATCCGAAAGCGGATACAGAAGTGCGACGCTTTCGGTGCTGAACAGATCAAGCCCGATACCGGCAACGAGATACGCCGCAATCGCCACCCACGCAACGCGCACGCCTTGCCAGCCAAATCGCTCACGAATCACTGACCGCTCGCGGCGAGTCGTCTCATACCACAGTCCCACAGCAGCGATAGCTGGGATGAACAGCGTATGCAGAAAGGCGTTCGTTGCACCCGGAAGCAGGAGACTGACTGCGGCATCCAGATCCGGCACCGCCGCAGCCAGTGCGACGACCGCCACCGAGCGGCGAGTAAATGCCGGGCCGAGAAGCGCGACCGCAAGCAACACCCCGACTGTGATGTTGATGAGCGTCGGTGGCATCGTTACACAACCGAAACAGGGCAATCGGCTTGAGAATTACCATTGGGTGAGCCAAGCAGCAGTGGAGTACAGCTTTTGTAGCCAGCCCACCGAAAAGCGGTATGGCCGACACAACCCGTCGAGAGCGGTTGGCCGAGACACTCGGCAGCGAGCCAGCAACCGCCAGTGAGCTCGCCACCGAACTTGATACGCCGCGGTCGACAATCTATCAGGATCTCAAACACGTTGCCCGATCACTGCGGTACGAGGAAGACACCGAGTTTCTCGTTGCCCCGCCGGAGTGTACGAACTGTGGGTTCAGCAACTTTGATGATCCCGTAAACTACCCCTCGCGGTGTCCGGAGTGTCGAAGCGAGTCAATTGAGGAAGCAGTCTTCAAAATCGAGTAGCGAACAGAGCGACGACAACGATTTCGGCGAGGGTTAGGCGTTTGGAACCGCCGCATCCAGTGCGTCGCGGGCTTTCTCAAGCTCTGTTTGGACGATAAACGTCTCATCAGAGCCGTGGTCGACAACCGCCTCTAGGGCGCGTTTGGTGCCGATCTGCCGGAGTGCCCACGCAGCCTGGGCGCGGACAGCCGGATCGTCGTCAGCTTTGAGCGTCTCCGAAAGCGGCTTGATCGCACGCGTATCGCCGATGAGTCCGAGCGCGCGAGCGGCCTGCGGGCGAACGGTGTCGTTGTCCATCAACAGCTTATCGGCCAGCGGTTGGACAGCCCGTTCATCGCCGATCTCGCCGAGTGCGCGGAAGGTGACTTTCTGCAGCGGTGGATCACCATCAGCATCCACACACTCAAGCAGTGGTTCGACAGCCTCGGTTGCGCCCATCTTGCCGAGAATGCGGATCGCCGGTTTGTCGCGTTTCTCAGCGCGGGTGAGCATTGTTTCGATTGCCTCGTCGGTCGCCGCAATCGGCCCCATGCGCTGGAGTGCCTCAAGGCAGTGTTCCTCCATGAAATCCGACTCTAAGCTGTCGAGTGCCAACAGCACCATCTCGGTGTTGCCCTGCTTTTCGTGTTCTTTGAGGGCGGCCCACTCGACAGGGAAATCCTTGGTGTGGCCCAACACGTCGTAGTAGCCTTCGGCCTGCAGTGTCTCTCGAACAGAGAGATCGCTCCACTCCTCGGCAGCCGCAAGATCAGTATCAAGGCTGTCTGTGGCCTCGATGAGTGCTTCGAGGGTGTCGCTGTCAGCGTCGGCATCGAGGTCGGCCGCCTCGATAGCCTCGGCAACGGCAGCAAGCGCGTCGTCAGCAGCGGCGAATCCGTCGGGTTGTGAGACCGATAGCTCGATCTGCTCGCCGACGCTGTCGACAAATGTGGCGACGCTTTCAACAACATCGTCGCGTCCGCTGTCAGTCCACTCGCTGTCAGCGATCGTCGATTGGGCAGACCCGATTGCGTCAGTCACATCCGAGGCGTAGGGGCCGCGGGCAGCCTCCAGTTCCTCCCGAAGCGACGCAAGCTCGGAGCGAACCGCTTCGTGTGGATCGTCCTCATCGTCGTCGTCATCGCTTTCGGGTGGAAGGTCGGCAGCGATTGCATCAACTGTGGCCTCGACATCGTCAAGTTCAGTCTCGGTTGTCGCCGACTCCAGGGCCTCCGCAGCCGCCTCACACCGGTCGGCCAGGCTCTCGGTGGTCGCTAACTCGGCCTCCTCGGGGGCTGTGGACTCATCGGCATCAGGTGGGGTGTCGTCCTCGCCGTTGCTCATATGCATCTAGCTGCGTGTGAGAGTCAAAAGAGCGTTTTCATTCGCTACGTTACAGATCTGGAGTCAGGCCACATTCGCTGTCAACAGCCCAGCCGTCACCAAGAGTAACACAGCAAGCACAGCTGCGACACCAAATAGCGAGCGTGTCTCGGCTATCGCTTTCGGGACACCACTTGCGGTCGCATGGCGATCTAACCGCTTGCTGGATGCCTCAATGACGCCAACGAGGACGAACCACAGCACCAGCATGGCAACGACAAGTTGGCCGCGAGTGCTGCCAAGCAGTGACTCAGCAGTATACAGATTGGCAGCGAGATGGCCACCAGTAGCGACAAACACAACCGCACTGATCCGGGTAAGCCAGACCAGCCGGGTTGTCATCGTCGAGAGCGTGGGTGGCGACAGCGATCCGCTGGCAGCCGCCGGCAACACCGCACCAGCGAAAAACAGGATGCTGCCAGTCCAGAGACTCCCGAAAATCCCGTGCAGGACGATCATCACTGTATCAACGAGCGACATACCGATCACATCGCTGGGGAGCAAAATAGGGCTGTTGTTCGCTACCGCTCTCGCACAACGACGAACTCAGCAAGATCCCGAAGATAGGCTTCGGCATCAGTCTGCGGCAGCGAGACTGAATCCAGTGCCGCTAACGCAAGCTCTGACTGCTTGCGGGCACGGGCATCTGCAGCCTCGGGCGTGAGATCAGTGATCTGGATTAGCGAGGGTCGATCCATCACCTCATCCTGCCCAGCAGGTTTGCCGAGTGCCTCGGAGCTGGCAGTCGCATCAAGCACATCATCCCGGATTTGGAACGCAACACCGACGCGCTCGGCGTACTCGCCGAAAGCAGCGACCGTTTCGCTGTCAGCCTCGCCGGCAATCGCGCCAAGCTCCGCGGAGGCCCGAAACAGCGCGCCAGTCTTGCGGCGAGCAAGGGTCATATACTCTGCCTCCGTCGTTGGCCGCGCAGCCAACTCGGTCGCTTCGCCCTCACCAAGCTCGATCATCGATTCGGCGACAACCTCCATTGCCCGATCACTGCTTGAAAACAGCCCAAACGCCTCCCCAAGCAGTCCATCGCTGGCGATGATTGCCGGGCCAAACCCGTAGGATGCCCACGCACTCGGCGTGCCGCGACGGGTATCCGAGCGGTCGATGATGTCGTCAATGACCAACGATGCGTTGTGGACAAACTCAATGCCGGCCGCAAAATCTACTGCCTGCTCGCGGTCGCCGCCGACGGCTTCACACGCCAAAATTGTGACAGCCGGCCGAACCCGTTTCCCACCGGCAAGGACGACATGATCAAGCTGGTCGGCAAGCTCTGGCGGCTGAACAGCATCGATCACCGACTCAAGTCGGTCGTTTACCAACGCAACCCGACGCGCCAAATACTCCATTACATGTTCATACGCGATCTGCGGCAAAGTAGGTGACGGAACCACAGCCAACACAGCCAGCCGCACGCGTCATCAGTTAGTCGCAGCACCCTCGTCAGCGTCGTCGTCAGCATCTGGGTCGGTCTCACTACCGGAGTCAGTCGCATCAACATCGGGGAGTGTGATCAGATTTTCACGGCCGATCCGAAGCTTTTCAATTTTCCCTTCATCGGCCATCGATGACAGCAGCTGTGAGACTTTCGCATCCGACCAATCAGTTTCATCAACGATTGCAGCCTGCCGCATGCGGCCATCATTCCGTTCGAGCAGTCGCTCGACTCGTTCATCATCAGCGAGCAACGAGAGATCTTCAGGTTCTGGCTCAGGCTGCGTCGTTGTCGGTTGGGAAACCGGCTCGGCTGTGTCATCGCCACCACGCGAGAGTTGCTCTCGAACAGCAACTCTGTCAGTGCGGTACAGCAGCGCGAGCGCGATGATCGACGCTGCGATGATTATTGCAATCCCGAAGAACCGTTCGGAGCCAGCCCCGAAGAGTGACTCCTCAAACGTAATCCGAACCTGATCATCCGGATCAAAGGTGTGTGGCCCCTCAATCTCGACCGTGTTGTCTGAGAAGGCGACGTTGGCGCTGGTGATCACGTAGCCGCGAGGAGTGTGAATACGAAGCACTTGGTTTTCGCCCAACGAGGCAAGCCAAGAGTCATCGTCGGCTGTCTCAAACGCATCATCCAAGATCAGCCGATCTTCCTCTGCTTCCAAAAACTGTGTCCAGCGGAATGAAAGACTCAGTGTGCCAGTTGAGCCGCTTTGACTCGCCGAGCGGTCGACAGCCTCAATCTCCATCTCGCGGTTTGTGGCTGCACTCGCGCTGTCAGCAAAGGTTTCATACCGCTCGACAGATGGGCCAGGCGGTGTCTCACCAGCCTCAAACTCATCGGCCACCTCGCCAAATGCCGCCCGTTCGGCATCAGTTTCAAGCTCGTACGCAAAGGTGATCTCCCACTCCGCACTCTGGTCTGGCTGCAGCGAAATATCGACTGTTGTGTCAGGATCAGCAAGCTCACCACTGGCAAGCGAGCCCGCTGGCTGCGCGGCTGCTGGCGTGCCGGCAGCCGCGGCAGCGGATACCAACACCACCGCTAAGAGGGCAAAGAGAACGACTAGCGAGGAGAGAGCCCGCATACCTGCACGGTCACAGTCGCCGGTGAAAACGCTTTCTATCACGTAAATCGATAGACAGCATGCAGTCGAGATCACACCAGATAGGTGGATGGATTTTTATCGCTTCAACAAGGAGTCCAAACAGATGAGAGTCCTCCCACTGGTTGTTGCAGTACTCCTCGTTGGTGCCACAGCCGGTGTTGGCGCGATTGGAGGGCCGCCCGCGGAGCCGACCCCTGCTGATCCATCGCCGCAGATAGCTACCCAGCCTACCCAGCAGCTCCAGACGGCGGAAGCAGTGAGCGAACCAACAAATGTGCTTGCGATACCTGAAAACGATATCGAGCGCGGCGATCTTCGTCGTCACCAGATCGATCTCGGCCCGGCTGTTGGCTTCGATAGCGCGGCCACAACTGACGCGCTGGCGACGCGCTCCATCGACCGCGAACTCAGTGATCTCGATCCCGATGAGCGTGAAGCGCGACTCCGCGAGGAAATCAGCGCGCTCCAGACCACGACTGACCAGATCAGACAGCAGGACGCAACAGCGATCCAGCAGTTTGCGGCTGGGACAAGCCAGCCCAGAGAGACACTCGAAACACTTGCTTTGGTTGGCCAGACTGCCGACCGATTACAGGATCGGGTTGACCGACTCGAAACACAGGTCGATGAGACGCCGCTGAGCGATGAGGCTGAATCGACACTGTCGGATCAGCTTACGGCGATTGATTACGAGCTTCGGATGTTGAACGGGCCGGTTCGATCACATGCCGCCGCAGTGTTAGGGGCCGAGCGGTCGGCTGATCGAATCTCGATCCAGGCAAGCCAAAACGGAGTTGAACTCACCGCCATTGATGATGGACAGTATTTGCGGGAAACCTATCGGCTGGATCGGCGTGCTGATGGCCCTGGTTCGGTCGATGCAGACACTGTCGAACGGATCGTTGACCGTCAGTATCCCGTGTTTTGGGGACAGCGAGGAACCGGCTCATGGAGTATCGGTGGGCCTGGGTTCGTCTCGCAGGTGACGATGGATATTGATATCGGGCAGCTGCAGCTGTTTGTCGATGGAACGAGCCAGCAGGTGTTTATCGAACACCAACAGGTCGAACTTGGTGTCGTCGGCTCGACTCAACAGACGACAAATGTCCAAGATGGGCTTGAAGTAAGCGTCAACGAGACGTACATTGGTGGCCCACTTCAGGTGAATGTCACCGACGCCGAAAGCGGCGACCCGGTCGATGCGACGGTTCGAGTCGGACAGGGAGCTGCCGAGGGTGAAACTGTCGGCGTCCTGCAGGATGGCCAGCCAGTCTGGACGTTGACACCCCGTGGAGAGTTTACAATCACCGTACTCGGCGAGGACGGGAAGGCAGCGTTTGTGACTGTCACCCCGCAGCCAGCTGAACGCGTCTTGTAGCGCGCTGACAGCAGCGGAACTCGACCGAGATTTTTTATCAAAAATCGCCGCCACAGGCAGTATGGGCCAGCGACCGTGGACACCAACAAACAGCGACAGTCGCGGGTCGACAGCTGTCATCGGTGTGGTGATCCTCTGTGGCCTTGTTGTGCTGTTGGCGGCGGCAGTTGGCGGGAGTCTGTTGAGCCAGCCGGCGACAATCAACGACCACGACTCGGCAGCGATTAGCCTCGCAGTCGACGGTGAGACACTGACGGTAACCCACGATCACGGCGAGTCGTTGGATGTCGAATCGTTGCGAATGCGGGTGCGTGTCGATGGCGAACCGCTGGCCGAGCAGCCACCGATTCCCTTCTTTTCAGCGTCGGGGTTTCAGCCTGGGCCGACAGGGCCATTCAACAGCGCGAGGGATTCAACATGGGAGGTTGGTGAGTCGGCCAGTCTGACGCTTGCGGGGACAAATAGTCCTGAAATCGAGTCGGGATCGACAGTCTCGGTGCAGTTTTATCAGGATGACACTCGGATCGCAACAGCCGAAACAGTAGCTCAGTAGCGAGCTACTCCGCAAACTCGTCTTCGAAGACGAACGTGCCGTTTCGCTGGACGACCTCGCCGTCGAATTCAATGCGAGCGTCGTCGCTCATATCCACAATCATATCGACGTGTTCGGCTGATTCGTTTTTTGTGTTCTCGTCGCCGACAGTCTCGGGATAGGCTGCACCGACAGCGAGGTGGACGGTATCACCCATTTTTTCATCGAACAGCATGTTGTAGGTGAACTGGTCGATTGCCCGGTTCATTCCAATGCCGAGTTCGCCGAGTCGACTCGCCCCGTCATCTGTCTCAAGAATTTCGGTGAGTAAGGCTTCGTTTCGGCCCGCGCTGTGGTCGACGACCTCGCCGGCTTCAAACCTGAGTCGGACATCCCGAATCTCGCGGCCCTGTCGGTAGAGCGGGAGATCGAAATAGACCACTCCCTCGACGCTGTCGACGACCGGCGCGGTAAAGACTTCGCCGCCAGGCAGGTTCTTTTCGCCGTAGTCGTTGAGCGCGTGGTTGCCGGCAACACGAAGCCGGAGATCAGTCTCCTCGCCAGCGACGATCCGAACCGCATCGGCGTCGTCCAGTCTGTCGGCGAGTTGGGCCTGGAATTCGCGTTGGGCTTCCCAATCAAGGCTGACAGCATCCCAGACAAAATCCTGGTAGGCTTCGGTGCTCATCCCAGCAAGCTGGGCGTGGCCGGTGGTTGGAAACTGCGTGAGACACCAGCGTTTCGAGAGGCGTTCCTCCTGCACCGGTTTGAATGCGCGTTTGAACGCCGCGTTGTTCGCGGGCGGCACATCGCTGGTCTCGGTAACATTCGCGCCGCCGCGGGCGATGATGAAGGCGTCCGTCTCCTCGTAGAAAGCGAGTTGGTGATCGGGGGTGTCGTACTCCTCGCCAGCTGCCCGAAGATAGGCGCGTGAGGCGCGATCAGAGTGGGTGAGCCAGACGGGAATCGCGCCGCGGTCGCCACACTGCTCGTAGAGTGCCACAGCAAGGTCTTCGGCCTCGGGTGGGAGTTGGATAACGACACGGTCTCCCGCCTGCAGATCAACCGAGTGCTCAACGATGGTCGCGGCGTGTTCGCGGATACGTGGATCCATACTGGTGTTGGCGTCGCCGACAGCAAAAACGTCTCTTCTTTCCAAAGGTTGACAAAAGAGATAAGAACATCTGCACACAAGTGTATACATGAGCAGCAAGGAGTATCGAAACGTTCGGCTGACCGAAGAAGCCTACCAGCAGCTCAAACGTCGGAAACAGCCCGAAGAATCGTTCTCGGATACGGTCGAACGAATTGCTGGCGAGCGATCACTGCTTGAGTTGGCTGGCATCATTTCAGATGAAGAAGCTGACTCGATGCGAGAGGCAATTGATGCCCAAGAGAGTCGAACCCGTGAACGACTGGATGAGCTGACTGAGCGATTGGATAGTGATCGTTGATACAAACGTCGTCATCCGAATCTTGCAGGGTGACGAACGCGCTATCGAAGAAGTGGCAAGGATTGAATCGAACCACGGTAGCCTCCATATATCGACTGTGACCGAGTTCGAGCTATACCATAGCCTCGAACGAGTGACCAACACCGAAGAGCGACTCGCGCAGATCAACGCGGTACTGGATTCAAAGCCGACATATAGCGCGGACAGTGCAGTGATGCAGAAAGCCGGTCGGCTTGACGGGAAGCTTGCAGCCAATGGGGAGGCCATCGGGATGGGAGATACGATTATCGCAGCGACAGCACTGATCCACGAAGAGCCAGTGCTGACAGAAAACGTCAGTCATTTCGAACGTATCGACGGTCTCACTGTCGAATCGTACCTATGAAATTTCAGTTCAGAAACCGTCGTCGGAACGCTTTTAGCTCGCCGTAGGCCAACACAGGAGTAATGAGTGAGCTTGAAGACGAGTACCGTCTCGACTATTTTGAGGCGGAGGATTTCGTCCGCAAGGAGTGTCCCTCCTGTGGCGTACACTTCTGGACGCGGGATCACGACCGGGAGCTATGCGGGGAGCCACCGTGTGAGGATTACCGGTTTATCGGCGAGGAAAGCTTTGATGAGAGCTACACGCTCGAAGCAATGCGTGAGGCGTTTCTCTCCTACTTTGAAGAGAATGGCCACGAGCGAATCGAGCCATATCCCGTGGCGGCCAACCGCTGGCGCGACGATGTGCTGCTAACGCAGGCCTCAATCTACGATTTCCAACCGCTTGTCACCAGTGGAGAGACGCCACCGCCTGCGAACCCGCTCTGTATCTCTCAGCCCTGTATTCGGATGCAGGATATCGACAATGTCGGGAAAACGGGCCGACACACGATGGCCTTCGAGATGATGGCCCACCACGCATTCAACGCGAGAGAGGATGTCGAAGCCGAGTATGCCTATGAGGGAGAGGTCTACTGGAAAGACAAAACCGTCGAGTTCTGTGATGGGCTGTTTGAGTCGCTGGGTGCCGACTTGGAGGAGATCACGTATATCGAAGATCCGTGGGTCGGCGGCGGCAACGCTGGGCCAGCGATTGAAGTGATCTACAAGGGCGCGGAGCTGGCGACGCTCGTCTTCATGTGTATGGAGCAGGATCCAGACGGGGAGTACGAGATGAAAGACGGCAACAGCTACTCCTTCATGGATACCTACATCGTCGACACCGGCTACGGGCTGGAACGCTGGACATGGATGAGCCAGGGAACGCCGACGGTGTACGAGGCGATCTACCCCGAGATGATCGATTTCCTCAAAGAACACGCCGGGATCGACCATACCGAAGCGGAAGAAGATCTGCTGCACCAAACCGCAAAGCTCGCCGGCCATATGGATATTGATGAAGTCGAGGATGTCGCAACAGCGCGGGCTGAAATCGCCGAGGAGTTGGGCATCTCGGCTGCAGAGTTGACGACGCTGATGGAGCCACTTGAAGATATATACGCAATTGCAGATCACTGCCGCGCCCTCGCGTATATGTTCGGCGACGGGATCGTCCCCTCAAACGTCTCGACAGGCTATCTCGCGCGGATGATTCTCCGGCGAACCAAACGCCTTGTGGATAACGTCGGTGTCGACGCACCGCTTGATGAGTTGGTCGATATGCAGGCCGAGCGGTTGGGGTATGAGAACCGGGATACAATCCGGGATATCGTCCGCACCGAGGAGGCCAAATACCGCGAAACGCTGGAGCGTGGCTCCCGCAAAGTCGAATCACTCGCCGCAGAGTACGCCGACAGCGATGAGCCAATCCCAGTCGAGAAGCTGATCGAGCTCTATGACTCCCATGGCATTCAGCCGGATATGGTCGCTGACATCGCCGCAGAGTACGACACGACAGTCGAAATCCCGGACGATTTCTACTCGCTTGTGGCTGCCCGCCACGACGAAAGCGCGGACGACACCGAAACCGACCAACACGATGACCGGGTAGCCGAGCTGCCAGAAACGGAGAAGCTCTACTACGATAACCAAGATCGGATGGAGTTCGAAGCCGTCGTCCTCGATGTGTTTGAGGCCGAAGACGGCTATGATGTCGTGTTGGATCAGACAATGTTCTACCCGGAGGGTGGTGGCCAGCCAGCCGACCACGGAACCTTATCGAGCGATGAGACAACCGCAGAGGTGCGTGATGTCCAGCTCGTTGGCGACGTGATTCTCCACCGCACTGATAGCGACCCCGGGAAAGGCGAGTTCGTCCGTGGCCAACTCGATACCGACCGCCGCCAGCAGTTGATGGCCCACCACACGGCAACGCATATCATTGGCCACGCTGCCCGCGAAGTGCTGGGTGAGCATATCCGCCAGGCTGGGGCACAGAAGGGCACCGACTCCGCACGGCTGGATATCAAACACTACGAGCGAATTAGCCGCGAGGAGGTCAAAAAGATCGAACAGGTTGCCAACGAGCTTGTCCGCGAAAACGTCTCAGTCACCCAAGAGTGGCCCCACCGCAACGACGCCGAAGCCGAGTATGGGTTCGATCTCTATCAGGGCGGCATCCCACCAGGAACGCATATCCGACTGATCCATGTCGGCGAGGATGTCCAGGCCTGTGGTGGCACCCACGTCGACCGCACGGGAGCGATTGGCGCGATCAAGATTCAATCAACAGAGCCAGTCCAAGATGGTGTTGAACGAATCGTGTTTGCGGCCGGCGAAGCCGCAGTTGCGACAACGCAGGCGGCCGAAGACGCACTCTATGAAGCAGCCGATGTTCTTGATGTCAACCCACAGGACGTGCCCGATACCGCTGAGCGGTTCTTCACCGAGTGGAAGGAACGCGGCAAGGAGTTGGATCGACTCAAAGACGAACTGGCCTCGATCCGGGCGACTGCCGGCAGCGACGAGATTGATATCAACGGCCAATCCGCCGTGATCCAGCGAGTTGACGGTGATGTGGATGAACTGCGGGCGACGGCCAACGCAGTTGTCGAACAGGGAGCTATCGCTGTTGTCGGCAGCGACACAGGCGGGAGTGCCCAGTTCGTTGTTGGCGTGCCAGAAAGCGCGACTATCAACGCTGGCGAGGTCGTCAGCGAGTTAGCCAGCCGTGTCGGCGGCGGGGGTGGCGGCCCACCAGACTTTGCCCAAGGCGGTGGCCCAAACGTCGAGGCACTTGATGAGACCCTAGAGGAGGCCCCCGAAATTCTACGCGGCGTGTTGAACGCTTAGGAAAACCCAGTTTTTGGAACCGAAAAAGCGAGTCAGTCGTCGGCTTGGGCCTTTTTGAACCGATCAGCCGGCAGTTTCAGATCATCAAGATCGGATCGCTGTTTCAGATTGTAGACAACGTGGAGCTCCTCAGACAGTGGCGTGCCGTTACACGAGAGGCGAATCCCCTCATCAGTCAGTTCATCCGAGAGAATATGATCGACAAGTTGAGAAATTTCGCCTTTGAGAATCGCAACCGCACAGTTTGCACAGGCACCGCCTCGGCAGGCAAACGGCCACGCATAGCCACACTCCTCGGCTGCCCCAAGCAGTGTTTGGTCGGGATCAACCGTGAATCGCCCGTAATCGACATGGTCGAGATCTGCGGTGGATGCTTTTGCAAAAAGGTCATCATCAGTCAGCGACCAGCCGCGGTCTGAGAGTACCTCGTAGTTGAGATACGTGACCGTCGTCTGGGTTTGCTCTGGGGTTGAGTCCTGTTCGAGATTGTCGAGGAAATCTTCTGTCTCGTCGTCGATCTCGCCCGACTCAATCATCTCATAAGCGTCTTTGACCTGCTTGAACTCCGTCTCGCTCCCACCTCGGTCGGGATGGGTTTCCTTCGCCCGCTGGCGATAGGCACGCTTGATCGTGGCTGAATCAGCATCCGGCTCAATACCAAGTACCGAGAACGGATCCATCTGCCTCGGTGTATGTGTTACCGCGGATTAAACGTTCCTTCACGGTTGCGAAAAGATGGATAGGTCGGTGTAAGCAACAGCGCGGTGAACAGCTCTTATCGAGATGTTTTCGTAGCTGGCTGTCAGCAGATTGGGTATGCCGTATGCCGAGCGAGACGACTGTCGGATTCATTATACCGTCGCTGGCGAAAGCGAGACCCCAGTCGTGTTGCTCGGTGACGTTGGACTCGGCGCGTGGCAGTGGAGTTGGCAGTACGGCGCGTTGGCTGGCCCGTTCAAGACCGTCGTTGTCGACACCCGTGGTTCTGGACGATCTGAGACGCCACCAGGGCCGTATTCGATGGATGAGCTTGTTGCAGACGTTGTGGGGGTGCTGAGAGCCTGCAACATTGCCAGTGCTCATCTCGTTGGCTGTGGATTGGGTGGCTGTGTTGCGTTGACGATTGCTCAGCAAACAACTCGGGCAAAGAGTCTCACGCTGATTGGCACGCCACCAAGCGGCGATCAGTTTGATCCAGCCGATCTTTCGGCAGATCCTGCCGATACCGAGGCCATTCGAGCCGCAACAACCACGTTGCTGTCGAACAGCGAAATCGAGGATGCACAGATCGAGCAGATTGTGGAGTGGCGAGTCGAAGAGGATAGCTCGCCACCAGCCCGCAACGCGCAGTTGGCTGCGATTGATGGTTTTGCTCCAACGCTGTATGAGATCACCCAGCCCGCACTCGTTGTTAGCGGTGAAAAAGATAGCGTCGTCCCCAGTGGTGTGAGTAAACAGTTGGCTGAGGAACTGCCTCGTGGCTCATTTCAGGCGATCCCT
>OBKM01000489.1_pt1 | contig 19457 bp, 19 predicted proteins | sample 1519691 | NCBI WGS metagenome assembly OBKM01 (sample SAMEA37050418, study PRJEB22526) | metagenome | biome: saline pan; feature: lake; material: water | place: Egypt | collected 2015 | depth 0.5 m | reverse complement strand
TCACGCCGACGGGTCAGTCCACTCACGCCGACGGGTCGGTTCCGGCAGCGCCGCCTGGCACGCGACCGAGCCGTTCGAGGACTGCGTATCCGACGACGAGGACGGAGAGTCCGGTCGCGAGCGTGAGAAAGGCGGTGTCGTAGCCGACCCCGGCCTCTATCGCCTCGCCGACGACCCACGATCCTGCGGCCTGAGTCGTCATCATCCCGGCCGAGAACACCGCGTACGCCGAGGCGCGGGAGTCGTCCGGCAGCGAGGCCAGCAGGTACGTGTCGCCCGCGGGAAACAGCATGTGGATGGTGAAGCCGACGGCGAAGCTCGCGACCGTGATTGCGACGATCCCGGACGCGTACACGACGAAGACGACGCTGGCGACGAACGTCGTGACGATCCCGAGGATGTACGGGACGTGCGGCAGTCGGTCGGCGAGGTCGCCGGAGAGGAGAAACGCGGGGACGCCCGCCGCGAAGATGACGGTCAACAGGTTCCGCGCCGTCGCGGGGGCGAGCCCCTTATCTATCATGTACAGCTCGTAGAAGTTGAACAAGCCCTGCCAGACGAAGCTCGTGAGCCCGATCAGGACGACGCCCGCGAGGATGAGTTTCCACTCGGAGCGCGCGCCGGCGAGGAAGTCCGTGTCGCCGGTGCCGGCCTCGGGGAGATCGGTTCGTCGGGCCAGCAGCGTGAAGACGACGGTCGTCGCGGCCGCGGCCGCGGCGAGCCCGTAGAAGGCGAGCCGCCAGTCGTACCAGAGCGCGACCGTGACGACGGGCGCGGCGGCGACGGCCGCGAGTTGGCTCGCCATCCCGTGGATGCCCATCACTCGGCCGACGCGGTTCGGGAACAGCTCCGAGACGAACGGGTTCGCGGCGACGAAGTAGACGCCCGACGCGGTGCCGACGAGGAAGGCGGCGAGCATCAGTGTCGGCACGCCGGGCGCCAACGCGACGCCGAGCCCGCCCGCAGTCAACATCGCACCCGAGACGAGAATGACACGCCCTCTGGAGAATCGCGTGAGCGCCCAGCCCGCGGGGAGCCGGGGAGCGGCCGAGCCGACCCACGCGAGCGTGACGATGAGCCCGGCCGTCCCTTCGCCGATCGCGAACTCCGCAATGAACTCGCCGACGAGCGGCGCGAAGACGACCCGCGCGAAGTTGACGAGGAAGACGAGAGCACAGAGCGAGCCGAACAGCCGAGTCCGTGACACGGACGAGATTGACGGGGGCGAGAGACAAGCGTTGCGAAAGCGGGCATCGTCGTCTCTCCCCGTGAGACCTGTCCTCGGTGACTCGCGGAGGTACGTTTCGCGAGGCGATAGCTGCTATCGACGCAGGCGACGGCTTCAGATCGACGATGCGTCCGACTCGCCGACGATGCGTCCGACTCGCGTCGTACGGGGTTTTTATACCCACACGCGAATAACGCCGACATATGAAATCGACGCGCAAGGGGCTCAGGGACGGCGACCTGTTCAAAGACACATACGAGCGTCTCAACTGTGCCGACTGCGAGCAGGTGTTAAAAAAGAAGAACGACCCGGACGAGGTGTTCTCGGTCCGCGTCTGTCCGGAGTGCAAAGCGACGTTCAAAGAGCTCCGCTAATCCTCGACCGGTCCCTCGCTGCGATTTCTCTCCGCCGTCGGGTTGCGACCGGCCGTCCCCGCTCGTCGGTCACTCGAACGTGGCGTCGAACGCGGACGCGCCGAGCGGGTCGAACGTGCCGGCGGCGACGTTCTCGCGGACGTGATCGATGTCGCTCGCGCCGACCAGCGACGACGTGACTCCCGGGGCGCTGCGCGCGAAGTTGAGCGCCCGCTGCGCCGGCGTCTCGCCGGCGAGCACGTCGTCGATCGCGGCGGGAATCCCGCCGTCGTTCGCGAGCTCTCCCTGCCCGATGCTCGCGCTCGTCACCACGGAGAGACCGGCCTCGTGAGCGAACTCCAGCGTCGAAACCCGGGCGCCATCGCCGGGCGCATCGGCGTTAGTCGCGTTCTCACCGGTCGCACTCGCATCGTATGGGCGTTGGTTCGCCCGGGTGAACGCGTCGGCCATCGCGACGTTGAACGGCAGCTGGATCGCCTCGAAGCCGTGGTCATCGTCGGGGCCCACCGCCGCACCCGCGGCCGCGGCCCGCGAGAGCACCTCGGCGAGCGAGAGGTACTGGCCAGCGTCCTCGTCGACGCGGAACGCGTGCCACGTCGCGACCCCGTAGCTCCCGATGTCGCCCGCAGCCCGCCGCCGCTCCAAAAGCTCGAACGCCGCTTCTAACGCGTCGTACACCGCCTCGGACGACCGGACCGCGAGCTGCGTTTCGGGGTTGTGGACGTAGTAGCAGTCGATCGTGTCGAGACCGAGTCGCTCCAGCGATCGGTCGAGCGACCACGCCAGGAACTCTGGCGTGATGGCGTGCGAGCCGCTTGCGAGGTCGTCGCGGTCGACGATCCCCGGCTCGACGAGCCGGTCACGGACGTAGGCGCCGGGGTCCGGAGGACGCTCACCGTCGAAGGGGACGAATCCGCCCTTCGTCGCCACCACGACAGCGTCGCGATCGATCGGCGAGTTCCGGACCGCGTCGCCGACGACTCGCTCCGCGCGCCCGCACCGGTAGTTAGCGGCGGTGTCGACGTGGTTGATACCGGAGCGGAGCGCCAGGTCGATCGACTCGCGGTAAGCGTCGTCGACCGCGGGCGTCGGGTCGCCGAGGTACGTTCCCAGCCCGATACTGGAGACCACGCCCGGTCCGAACCGTCTGAAGTACGTTCGGCCGAACGCGTCGCCGAACTCGTTGCGGTAGCCCCAGAGGGCGTCGCGGGTCGCCATACCCGACCGCTCGGCTTACCGGGATAAAAGTCGCGCGCGTCGCGTCGGCGAACGCGGCTCTGAGACTGCTGGCCGCCTGCGCGTAACCGGCTCTGAGACTGCTGGTCGCCTGCGCGTGCCCGGAACCGGAATCGGTGGGCGTCCATATGTCAGTCGACTGTACGGTTCCGTCACAACGACTATACGCGGTCCGGGAGTTCATCGGACAATGGCCTCGCTCACCGATCACCTGGCCGACCTCGTCGCGGATGCCGACGCGGTGCTGCTGTTCTCGCCGACCGGGTCGTACTACAACCGATTCGAGAACGACGACACCGAGGTTGTCGTCGTCGCGCCCGACAACGACGTCGACGCCGAGACGTTCGTTGAGCTGCCGCTCCCGTTCGACAACGTCAAAGACCGGATCCGGTTCGGTATCGAGGGCGCGATGGACGCCGAGCTGGTCGCCGAGGGCGACGAAGTCGTCTGTATCGCCTCCGTCTTCGACGCCGGTTCGGACGCAGTGATCCGCGTCACCGTCGACGAGACGGTCCACACCGGCATCTACGACCTGTTCGTCAACTCGCGGGCCGAGCCGAGCGTCATCCGCGACGTGTTCGAGGTCGCGATCGAGCTCGGGCAGAAGGGGCAGAAAGGGAAGCCGGTGGGCGCGCTGTTCGTCGTCGGCGACGCCGGCAAGGTGATGAACAAGTCCCGGCCGCTGAGCTACAACCCCTTCGAGAAGTCCCACGTCCACGTGGGCGACCCCATCGTCAACGTCATGGTAAAGGAGTTCTCGCGGCTCGACGGTGCCTTCGTCGTCTCCGACTCCGGGAAGATCGTCTCCGCGTACCGGTACCTCGAACCCGGCGCCGAGGGCGTCGACATCCCGAAGGGGCTCGGCGCGCGCCACATGGCCGGCGGTGCGATCACGCGGGACACCAACGCGACGTCGATCGTGCTCTCAGAGTCGGACGGGCTCGTCCGAGCGTTCAAAGCGGGCGAACTCGTCTTAGAGATCGATCCGGAGGAGCACTGACACCGATGTCTGCGGTCCCGACCGCCGTCTCGGAGTTCGTCGCGGCCGTCCCCGACCGGATCTGGCTCGCGTTGTTCGTGCTCCTCTTCGGCCTGTTCGCGGCGTTCGTCGTCGGCGCGGTCAACCGCCGCCTCCTGACGCGAGCCGGGGTCCCCGAGGTGATCGAGGGGACCGCCTTCGAGCGGACCGCCCGCCAGTTCGACACCTCGACCGTCCGGATTCTCGCGAAGCTGTCCAGCTACTTCATCATCGCCGTCGCAGTCATCGTCGCGCTCACCGTCGCCGACGTGGAGTACCTCGAACAGTTCTGGGGCGAAGTCGCCGCGTTCCTTCCACAGCTGTTCGTCGCCGTCATCGTGTTCATCGTCGGCGTCGTGGTCGGCGACAAGGCGGAGCTGTTGGTCGCCGAGCGCCTCCGCGGAATCAAGCTCCCCGAGCTCGGCGTGTTGCCGCCGCTCGTGAAGTACAGCATCGTCTACGTCGCCGCGCTCATCGCGCTCGGACAGGTCGGCGTCCAGACGCTCGCGCTCGTCGTGTTGCTGGCGGCGTACGCGTTCGCGGTCGTGCTGTTCGCCGCGCTCGCGACGAAGGATCTCGTCGCGTCGGCCGCGGCCGGCCTCTTCCTGCTCTTACGGCAGCCGTACGGGATCGGCGACGAGGTGCGAGTGGCGGGCGAACGCGGCGTCGTTCAGGAGGTCGATCTGTTCGTCACCCACATCGAAGCGGACGGCGAAGAGCACGTCGTGCCGAACCACTCGGTGTTCCGCGACGGGATCGTCCTCATCCGAGAGTGAGCGGTGGCGGCCGTTCCCACGCCGTGAAACTCGTTGTCATCATATAATCCGCTGGGCGAGCAAGCGACGCGTATGCGCACAGACGCCACGGACGTCGCCTGCGACGGGTGGGACGGCAGCGAGTGCGAGGGAACAATCCACTGTCCGCCGCGCTGTCCGCGGTTCGTGGACAAGGAGGGGGATCGGTGGACGATCAGACCCGGCGCACTCGCCGACGCCGGCGCACTCGCCGAGATGTACGAGTCGTTCACGCAGCGCGACCGCGCACAAGGGCTTCCGCCGGTCGACCGCGACCGCCGCGTCGACTGGCTCGAGTCGCTGTTGACCGACGGGAGCAACGTCGTCGCTGAGCGCGCGGGTGAGCTCCTCGGCCACGCCGTCTACACGCCGACGGACGCCGACCGGCCCGAGCTCGCGGTTTTCGTCCACCCCGAGATGCAGGACCGCGGCGTCGGAACGGAGCTCTGCCGGCACGTGATCGCCGACGCCGCGGTCGGCGACCGCGAGGCGCTCGAACTGTTCGTGACGACGGATAACCACGTGGCGCGGCACGTGTATCACACGGTCGGCTTCCGCGTCGTCAAGCGCGAGGGGGACCTCTGGATGGAGCTCCCCCTCGACGACGCGGTCGCGACCGCGGTCCGATGGCCCCCGCTCGCTCGGGAGGGTCCGGTCGAGGTGGACCTCGACGACCCCGACGAGGCGGATCTCGGTGACTCGACCGCGTCCGCGATCCACCCCGACCACAACCGTTAGGCCCTCGCCGCCCCCACGGTAGGGTACGCGTGGAGGATGCCTACGAGTGGCTGCGAAGCCGACCGTTCTACGAGGGACAGATCGCGGAGCACCGCCGCCTGCCGGCCCGCGATCCCGACTACGCACACGTCGACCTCGAGCCGCGGATGGCCGACGCGCTCGCGAAACAGGGGATCGACGACCTGTATCGCCACCAGGCGGAGGCGATCGAAGCGGTGCGCGACGATGACGACGTCGTGCTCGCCACCGAGACCGCCAGCGGAAAGTCGCTCGCGTACGCTGTCCCCGCCTTCGAGGCCGCGATGGACCACGGCGGTCGCACCCTCTACATCGGGCCCCAGAACGCCCTCATCGCCGATCAGGAGGAGTCGCTGTCGGCGCTCGCCCGCGGGCTCGGCTTCGGCAGCCGCGTCTCGGTCGACACCTACACCGGACGGCTCTCTCGCAGCGAGAAGCGCGACGTGCGCGACCGCGAGCCGACCGTGTTGCTCTCGAACCCCGACATGCTGCATTACGCACTGTTGCCGTACGCCGGCCGACTCTGGGAGTGGTTCTTCTCGTCGCTCGAGTACGTCGTGATAGACGAGGTGCACAGCTACCGGGGTGTGTTCGGCTCGCAGGTCGCGATGACCTGTCGCCGTCTCGCGCGGACCTGCGAGCGGTTCGGCTCGTCGCCGCAGTTCGTCTGCTGTTCGGCGACGATCAACAACCCCGTCGATCACGTCGCGACGGTCACCGGTCGGGAGCCGACGGGAATCACCCTCGTCGACGAGGACACCTCGGGTCGCGGGCCGCGCGACTGGGTGTTGTGGAACCCGCCGGAGTACGACGACGACTGGCAGGAACGCGGCAGCGGCCGCCGGAAATCGAGCCACACCGAGTCGAAGCGGCTGTTCGTCGACCTCGTCGCCGCGGGCGCACAGACGCTGGCGTTCACGCGGGCGAGGCAGACGGCGGAGCAGTACGCGACGGACAGCGCGAGCGAGCTCCGGAGTCGCGGCGAACACGACCTGGCCGGGCGAGTGGGGGCGTATCAGGCCGCGCTGAACGACGACCGTCGGCGCGAGATCGAAGCCGACCTGCATTCGGGGGAACTGCGCGGTGTCTGGTCGACGAGCGCGCTGGAACTGGGCGTCGACGTCGGCGGGCTCGACGCGGTGATCCTCGACGGCTACCCCGGGACGCGGATGTCCGCCTTCCAGCGGGCGGGCCGCGCCGGACGGGGGGACGACCCCGCGCTGGTCGTGATGGTCGGCGGCGAAGACCAGCTCGACCAGTACCTGATGACGCATCCGGCCGACTTCTTCGAGGCCCCACCGGAGGACGCGATCTGCGACCCCGAGAACGACCAGCTCCTCCCGGGCCACGTCGCCTGTGCGGCCGACGAATCGTGGCTCTCGCCGGCGGACGAGGCCTTCTTCGGCGAGACGTTCCCCGGAGTCGTTGGCGACCTGACCGACGAGGGGGTCCTCGAGCGCCGGGAGGCGGCCGCGGGTGTCCGGTGGGTTCACGCGGGCGAGTCGAGCCCGCAACAGTCGGTGAGCCTCAGGACCGCCGAGGACCGTGAGATCGAGCTGATCGACACCGCCCGGAACGAGACGATCGCGTCGCTCGGCTTCGCCGACGCGCTCCGAGACGCCCATCCGGGCGCCATCTACCACCAGCAGGGGCGTACCTACGAGGTGGTCGACCTCGACCTCGACCGCGACGTCGCCGAACTCCAGACCTCGTGGGCCGACTACTACACGCAGACGCTCTCGGAGAAGGATATCGTCGTGAACGAGGACCTCGCCGAGCGCGACCTCACGGCGCGGCCCGACGTGCCGGTCCGGTTCGCGGACGTCACCGTCACGGAGCAGATCACGGGGTTCGTCCGGAAGGACGCGGCGACCGGGGAGTCGCTCGGCGAGTCGCCGCTCGACCTCCCGGAGACGACGCTCCGCACCAAGGCGCTGTACTTCCCGGTTCCGAACGACATCGAGGCCGAGATGCGGGCGATCGGCGGCGACGAAGGCGGCGATCCCGACACCGACGGGGACCCGGAGAGCGATCCGGGCGGCGAGTACGGGTTCAACGGCGGGATCCACGCCGCCGAACACGGGATCATCTCGCTGTTCCCGTTTCACCTGCTGTGTGACCGCGCCGACATCGGCGGCATCTCGACGCCCTCCCATCCGCACACGGAGTCTCCGGCGGTGTTCGTCTACGACGGCTACCCCGGTGGCGTCGGGCTCACGCGTCGGGGCCATCAGCGGATCGAGGAGCTGATGGGCCGGACCGCACGGCTCATCGACGGCTGCGACTGCGAGAGCGGCTGTCCCGCCTGCGTGCAGTCCCCGCACTGCGGCAACGCCAACGAGCCGCTCGCGAAGGCGACGGCGGTACACCTCTTGGAGTCGCTGACGGCGGGCGAGAGCGGACCGACGGCGGCCAGTTCAGCGACGAACGGCAGCTGAGCGCCGCGACCCCTTCGCGCTGTTCGGCACAAATCACTTCATTACGGCCGGTGTATGGCCGGTAGATGGCCCCCGATATCACGAAGGCGACAGGCCCGTCCGCGACCGCGATGCAGTGGCTCGTGCTGGGCGCCGCCTACTTCCTGCTCCTCCTCTTCATGATCGGGCTGTTCGACATGCTGTTGTCGCTGTACCTGCTCTTGATGAGCGGCCGGTTCACCGATCCGGTCGCGGTCGTCGATCTCCTCGACACCGTGCTCCTGCTGCTTATCATCGTCGAGGTGCACCGGACGCTCATCGCGTACGCACGCGAGGAGCCGGTCCTCCGAATCGTCGTCAGCGCCGCGATTATCGCGGTGTCACGCGAAGTGATCAGCTTTCGCGTCGCCGACTACGCGACCGGCAACGAGGCGTTCTTCGTCGCGCTCGCGTTCGGGATCCTCATCCTCGTGCTGATCGTCGGCTACTTCCTGCTCGATCGGGTCGATATCACGACGTGAGCGGCGGCCGGTCCGCTCGACGGCGAGCTGAAAACGCCGCGACCGCCGCCGTCGCTCTCTCACGTCCCGGTGGTTTCACGGTCCTCGCACCCGTGGAGATCACATGGAGCTGTTCTGGCACCGACGAGACCTCCGAATCGCCGACAACGTCGGGCTCGCGGCCGCCGCCGACCGCGACGCGATCGCGCCCGTGTTCGTCTTCGACGACGACGTACTCGCACACGCCAGCGACGTGCGAGTCCGTCGCCTGCTCGACGGGCTGGCCGCGCTGCGAACCGCCTATCGCGACCGGGGCAGCGACCTGCTCGTCGCTCGAGGCGACCCCGAGACGGTGCTGCCCGCGATCGCGGCGCGGCTGAACGCCGACCGCGTCGTCTGGAACCGCGACTACTCGGGGCTCGCCCGGAAGCGCGACGCCGGGGTCAGACAGGCGCTTCACGACGCCGACATCCGCCGGGAGGCGCACCACGACGCGGTGTTACAGACTCCCGACTCGATCCGCACGAACGCCGGCGACCCGTATTCGGTGTACACCTACTACTGGAAGAAGTGGACCGACCGCGAGACGGACCCGCCGGCGCCGACACCCGATCCGGGAGCCCTCGCCGATCCGGACGCCCTGGCTGCGGCCACCGCTCCCGCCGAAACGGACGGCGGCGTCGCCCCGGAGTCGGACGATGCCTCCGGCGCCGCCATCGACAGCGTCGCCGTCGGCGACCTCCCGACGCCGACCGACCTCGGCTTCGCGGAGCCGGACGCCGACGTGGGGCCCGCCGGCACGGAAGCGGCCCGCGACCGGCTCGACGCGTTCCTCTCGACGGGCGTCTTCGCGTACGACGACGACCGCGACTATCCCGCTCGCGAGGGGACATCGCGGCTCTCGACGTTCATGAAGTACGGCGAAATCGGCGTCCGGGAGGTGTACGAGGCGACGGAGGCCGCCCTGACCGAGGCCGACGATCGACCGGAGGAGAACGCGGGCGATCACGTCGAGGCGTTCCAACAGCAGCTCGCGTGGCGGGAGTTCTACACCCAGGTGTTGTACCACAACCCGTCGGTCGTCACCGAGAACTACAAGGAGTACGAGGAAGGGATCGACTGGCGGGACGACCCCGAGGAGCTCGCGGCGTGGAGGCGCGGCGAGACCGGCTACCCCATCGTCGACGCCGGGATGCGCCAGCTCCGCGAGGAGGCGTTCATGCACAACCGGGTCCGGATGATCGTCGCCTCCTTCCTGACGAAAGACCTCCTCGCCGACTGGCGGCACGGCTACGAGCACTTCAAAGAGCGGCTGGCCGACCACGACACCGCCAACGACAACGGCGGCTGGCAGTGGGCCGCCTCGACGGGGACCGACGCCCAGCCCTACTTCCGCATCTTCAACCCGATGACGCAAGGCGAGCGCTACGATCCTGACGCGGAGTACATCAGAACGTACGTCCCCGAGCTGCGCGACGCCGAACCCGACGTGATCCACGAGTGGCACGAGCTGTCGCCGACCCAGCGCGCGAACGCCGCCCCCGAGTACCCGGCGCCGATAGTGGACCACTCGGAGCGCAGAGAGGAGGCGTTAGCGATGTATAAGCGGGCGCGCGGCGAGGACCCGGACGAGTGAGCGGTCTCCGGACGGTTCATTCGTCCGGGGGTGTCTCGTCGCCGTCCCGCGGATGGAGTTAAAAGAGCGCCTCGCTCTCGTCGAGCACGTGTGCCGGCCCGCCGACCTCCCAGACGTCGGTATCGACGCCGATTTCGGCGATCCTGCTCTCTACCTCCTCGACGTGGTCGGCGCGGGTGTTGACGTACACCGAAGCGCCGGTGTCGGTCGAGAAGTAGACGGGAACCCCAGCCTCGCGGAGTTCGCGGACCGCGTTGAACACCGCGATCGTCTCTGGCTGCCAGTACACCCAGCCTGCGGGGCCGGTCATGGTGGTGGCCGTCAGCGACAGCGAGTCGTGTTCGGCCGTCTCGAAGATCCGGTCGAAGTCGCCGGCGCGCAGCGCGTCGGTCATCTCGACGAGTTGGTCTTGCACGTGAGCGGTCCGGGCCTGCATCATATGGCTCGCGGCCGCCTCGCGGTGCGCCTCCTCCGTCTCCTTGTACGCCGGAACGTGCGCGGCGACGATCCGAAGGTCCGCTTCGGGGTCGAACCCATCGTCGCCCTCGCCGACGTCGAGGCGGACCGAGCGGCAGTCGGCGTCGTTGAGCCCGGCGTCGAGCCGGGAGTACGCTCCCGTGACGGCGCGCGCGGCCGACGAAGAGCCGCGGCGAGCGATGGTCGAGACCGCGGGTAAGGTGCGGTCGAGCCCGGCGGCCTCGACGAGCGCAAGCGCGGCGGCCGCGAAGCCCGACGACGAGGAGCCGAACCCGATGTTCGACGGGAAGGAGTTCTCGCTCACCAGCCGGACGGCGTGGTCGCGCCCGCTCAGCTCACGGACGTGGTCGACGACCATGTCGATGCGCTCCGCGGCGCGACCGTCGACTTCCTCGCCGCCGATGACGTAGGTGTCCTCGCTCGCGTCGGGTTGCCACTCGACCGTGGTCGTCGTCGCGGTCGGCGCGGTACAGAGGCTGATGCTGTCGTGATACGGCAGTCGGAGCTCCTCGTCGCGCATCCCGTGGTACTTGACGAGCCCCTGGATCGGGTGGGCCCGCGCGGTAGCTTTCTCGGTCATACCTCGGGAAGCGTCCGGCGGGGGATTAGTCGTTGCGATGGGCGCGGAATCGCAGGTGTCGCCACAGAACCCTCAGTACGTCTCAACGTCGAGACCCTCGATCCGGTCAAAGTGGCCGTCATTGCGCGTTACGACCGGTTCGTCGTTCAGTAACGCCGTCGCGCCGATGATACAATCTTCCCTGTCGATCTCTGCGCCGGGGGCGCGGAGCGTCCCCGAAATCTTCCCCGCCTTTCGCATCACGACTTCGTCAGCAACGACCGCGTGACGGGTGTCGAGCACGTCGAGGATCGCCTCTCGTCGCTCCGCGGGAGCATTCAACTGCGGGACCGCCTCGTACAGTTCGAGTACCGTTATCGAGGATATCTTTTCTGGGCGACTCTCCCGTTCGACGAGGTCGAGGTACCGGATCGCGTCCGGATCGTCGCGTAACACGTCGATGATGAACGTTGTGTCCTCGATCATTCGTCCGCCCGAGCGTCCGCGTCGAGGCGTTCTCGCCGGTCGCGAGAGCGGGACCGCCCCTCCTCGACGAGGGATCCGAGCCTGTCGGCCTCGTCTTCGGAGAGGATCCCTGCGACTTCCGCCCACGATCGCTCCCCGGCGATCCGCTTGACCACGTCTGAAAACGACTCTCCCTCTCGCTTGTGGGACTTGAGCCGCTCGTACGCTTCCTCGTCGAGCGAGATCGTTTTCGTCGACATCACAATACACAGTTGTGTGTGTATATTTATAAAACCCGGCCAGCGGCCGGACTGAATAGCCTCGCTTGACGACCGAACACCCGTTCGCGGGACTGTGGCAGCGATTTCGAGCACCGACCGCCCGCCGCGGTCCGACCGTTCGTCTATCCGTTCCCGTGACGGCGACGGGATCGAGGGGAACCCTTTTTGATTGGCCGGCGGGTACACCGGGTAATGACCGAGTACACCGTCGAGTTCGTCGGCACCGGTGAGACGATCGAGGTGGCCGACACCGAGACGATCCTGCAACCCTGTATCGAGGAGGGGATCGCACAGGAGTACTCCTGTCGCGTCGGAATGTGTCTCGCCTGCTCCGCGGAGATCGTCGAGGGAGCGGTCACCCAGCCCGCGGCCCGCGGACTCACCGACGAGGAGGCCGAGACGTACGCGCTCACCTGCATGGCGCGGCCGCAGTCCGACCTCAAACTCGATCGCGGGAAGTACCCGCCGAGCATCGAAGACGGGACCGCGCAGGAAGCCGGCACCGACCCGGAAGACGCCGGCGGCGCCGACGGCGCGACAGCGGACGACGACTGACCGCGTCTCCGACTGTTTTGACTGCGCCCGACTCAGTCGGCCGTCGCCTCGATGTCGGCCAGCTGTCGCGCGAGGTGCTCGGCGATGGAGACGTCGGCTTCCTCGACGAAGCGAGCGACTTCCTCGCCGTCGGCCGTCTCGACGACGACCGTCGGTATCAGGTCGATCCCGTACGCTTCGACGTGGGGGCCTTCCTTCCCGTCGGGACCTTTCGTCACGGCGTAGTCCTCGATGCGGTCGTCGGGAACGCCCGCCGCGGCGAGTACCGCGCCGAACGCCGGGAGCTGCCGCTGACAGTCGATACACCAGTCGCCGCCCCACACCTTGAATCGGTAGTCGTCGGCCGCAAGCGCGTTCAGTACCGCTTCGTCGACGTCCACATCGACGTCTTGTCCGGGTGCGAGCGTTTCGAGTGTCATACCTCGTCTACGGTCGCAGGGGTTGTAAACGGCGCGTCGGTGGCAACCGCTCGCGACCGCGGCGAAGGCGACACCGTCCGCCGCCCGCCGCGCGCTGCCGCGGTCCGTCGGGCATTTGAGTGCCGGGCGCGTCACACCGTGTAATGCAAGACGACGTTCTGGAGGGGCTCGGGTCGCCGCTGGTGCGGGTCGACTCACCGCCGGACACCACGGTCGCCGCGAAGGTCGAATCGCGGAACCCGGGCGGCTCCGCGAAGGACCGCCCGGCGTTGTACATGGTCGAGGCGGCGGAAGCGGCCGGCGACCTCACCCCGGGCGACGGGATCGTCGAACCCACCTCCGGCAACACGGGAATCGGGCTGGCGATGGTCGGCGCCGTCAAAGGATACGACGTGACGCTCGTGATGCCGGACGGGAAGTCGATCGAGCGCCGGCGGCTCATGCGGGCGTACGGCGCGGCGGTCGAACTCGTCGACGGCGACATCTCCGCGGCCAAGGACCGCGCCGACGAGCTCGAACGCGACGCGGGGATGGTCCAGCTCCGCCAGTTCGACAACCCGGCGAATCCCCGGTCCCACTACGAGACGACGGGCGCGGAGGTCCTCGAACAGGTCGATGGCCGCACCGTCGACGCACTCGTCGCGGGTGTCGGCACCGGTGGGACCCTCACGGGAGTCGGACGGCGGCTCCGCGAGGCGTTCCCCGACGTGCGGATCGACGCGGTCGAGCCGAGCGACAACGCGGTGCTCTCCGGCGGCGCACCCGGCGTCGACGGGTTCCAGGGAATGGGACCGGGATTCGTCGCTCCCAACCTCGACGTGGACCTGATCGACGCGGTCCACACGGTCGACCTCGACGACGCGGAAGCCGAGTGTCGTCGACTCGCCGCCGAGGAGGGGGTCCTCGTCGGTCAGTCGTCGGGCGCCTCGAACCTCGCCGCCAAGGACGTCGCGGCCGAACTCCGCGACTCGGGCGCTTTCACCGGTACGCAGCCCCTCGTCGTCACCGTCTTCTGGGACAGCGGCGAGCGCTACCTGTCGGCGGGGACCTTCGATGTCTGACCCCGTCGCCGGAACGGACTGCGCCTCGTCGGGTCGGACGGCCCCGCCCGCGATCCGAACGCTAACGACGATCCGGCTCCCAGATCGCTCGTGAGTCAGAACACCGATCCGACCGCCGCATCCGATTCCGTACCCGGCTCCGGCGGCGGGCCGCCGGACCGTCGATTCGACGGGCCCTGGCTCCGTATTCTCACGGTCGCAGTCGTCGCATGGACGGTCCTCTACGGGCTGGACTGGGCGCTGCTGGAGGCCGGGACGCCGGCGGGCGCAGCGGTCGGATTCGCCCACGCCTACCTCCTCGCGCCGCTGGCCGCGGCGGCGATCATCCTCGACGCGCTCTCGTTCGCGGAACGTGGGGTGGCCGACCTCGGGCTGTTCAAGTGGCTGTACGCGCTCGTCGCGCTCGTGGCGCCGCCGGTCGCGGTCGGCTACTACGCCCACCGCGAGTGGCTCGAGCCGGGCGACCCGGACCTCCTCGGAGGCCCCGATGACTGACGGCCGCGAACCGGAACCGCGTCAACCGGACGGAGAGTCGACCGGAACCGTCGAAGCCCTCTTTACAGCCCCCGAGAGCGGCGCGCCGCCCGAGTCACGCGACCGGGTCGAAATCCGTGCGGACGGCATCGACGGGGATCGCTATCGCCTCGGCGAGGGCCATTTCCAGCTCGACGGCTGTCCCGTCACGCTCGTCGCGGCGGAGGCCGTCGATGCGGTCAGAGCGGAGACCGGGATCGACGTCTCCGACGGTCGACACCGCCGGAACGTCGTCGTCGAGGGGTTTGGCCCAGAGATGGACGGCCTCCTGCAGGCGAGCGTCGCGGTCGGCGGCGCGCTCCTCCGACCGACGCGACGGCGACCGCCCTGTGCACACCTCGAAGAGCTGGCCGGAGCCGACGGGCTCGCCTCGGCGCTCAGTCAGCGAGGCGGGCTCTGTTGTGACGTGCTCGAACCGGGGCCGGTCGCCGTCGGCGACGCCGTCTCGATCCGGGAGGCGGACCCCCGGTCCGCCGGCGCCGCGATCGCCGACCGACTCCGGGAGCGGTCGCACGGCGAAGCGTCCGACGACACTCCGGACGGGCCTCCCGGCGACCGCTCACACGGCCGATGAGCTGGCAGTACCGGCACACGGTGCTCGCGCTGTGTATGCTCGCGTTCTTCGTGACGTACTTCGCACGGCTGGCGATCAGTCCCGTCGTTCCGTTCGTCATCGGCGACTTCGACGTCTCGAACACGGCGGTCGGCGTCGCACTCTCAGGGATGTGGCTCGCGTACGGCGCCTCGCAGTTCCCGAGCGGCATCCTCGCGGACCGATACGGCGAGCGGCGGGTGATCCTCGTCGCGATCGGTGGCACGTCGGCGATGAGCGTCCTCCTCGCGTTCGCGCCGGTCTTCCCGGCGTTCGTGCTCGCGGCGGTCCTGCTCGGGCTCGTCGCCGGGCTCCACTACGCCGTGGCGACGACGCTGCTCTCCCGGACGTTCGACGACCTCGGGACGGCGATCGGACTCCACTCGGTCGGCGGCCCGTTAGCGGGGCTGATCGCCCCGGTGGGGGCGGCGTGGGTCGGCGTTCGGTACGGGTGGCGTCCCGCGGTTGCGCTCGCCGCGGTCGTCGGAGTCCCCGTCTTCGTCCTCTTTGCGTGGCGCGTTCGGCCGACCGAGCCACGTCGGCCCGGACAGCCGATGCGAGAACGTCTGCGTGCGGGTCCGCTCGCAGAGCTCCTCTCGCGTCCGGCGGTGTTGTTGCCGCTGTTCGTCGCGACACTCGGGACGTACGTCGCGCAGGGGCTCATGTCGTTTCTCCCGACGTTTTTGGTGGACTCCCGCGGCCGCTCGCCGGCGTTCGCCGGGGCCGCTTTCTCCGCGTTCTTCCTCGTTCGGGCGGGTGCACAGGTCGGGATCGGTCGGCTCTCGGACAGGGTCGGCCGCGACACCGCAATCGGGGGTGCGATGCTCGGCGGCGCGCTCGGGACGGCCGGGTTCGTCGTGTTTCCGGGGCTCGCGGGCCTCGCCGTCGCGGTCGTGCTGACCGGCATCGGGTCGAGCTTCTTCTCCGCGATCGACCCGCGGTTCATGGACGCGCTGAGCGACGCGGAGCGCGGCGCCGGATTCGGCCTGATCCGCACCGTCTACACCGTGATCGGTTCGGCCGGCTCCGTGGGCGCGGGGCTCGCGGCCGACCTGTTCGGCTGGGGCATCTCCTTCGGGATCCTCGCCGGCCTGTTCGGCGTCTCGCTTTCGGCGCTCCTCCTCAACGAACTCCTCGGGACCGGATACTGACCGTGGACCCGACCCGCTGCCGCTACGCCGGGGAAGCCGACTCAGGTGTACACTCGCCTCGTGCTCACCTCGCCGTCCGGATCGAGCAGCGTGACGGTGTCTCCCTGGTCGTTGAGCGCGGCCCGTTCCCGACCGAGGTAGTAGTCGGTGGCTGTGTCCGTGCCGGAGCCGGTGTGGACCGTCAGCGAGGCGCCCGAATCGAGGGTGACTTCGGGGAGGTCGTCGCGCTGTCCGCCGCCCAGATCGATGGTGTACCCCGAGATATCGGCCGGTTCGCGCGCCGCGTTCCGAAGCGTCACGGACTCGTCGAGCGGGTCGCCGTCCCCGGCCGGCCCCGGGTCGATCGCGTCGATGACGAGCCCGTCCGGCGTCCCCTCCTCGCCGAACGCGACCAGATCGGCGAGGGTGTACCCCTCGGTGTCGGTCAACTGCGGGAGGGTCGGCTCCCAGTCGTCCGGCGCGGCGTTCGGATAGGCGGCCTCGTCGGATTCGATCAGCCCGATGATCGTCTCGGCGACGATCCGCGTGCCGACCGCACCGAGGCGCTCGCCGTCGTTCTGGTACCGCGCCTCGTCGAGCACGTAGTACCACAGCGGTGAGTGGCCGTCCGCCCCGCGACCGTGCTCGCGAAGAGCAGTCATAATCGGCGAGTCGTCGCCGAAGCTCTCGTTGCGGATCGGGTCGATACCCATCCGTTCGGCCACGTCTTGGCCCGACGGGAGGCCGAGCGCCCGCGCCCGAAAGAGGTTCCTGACCGCGAGCGAGTCCTCCCCGTCCATCGGGAGTTGGAAGAGCGTCGGCGCGAGAAACGGCATCACCTTCCGCGCCGGCTGGTAGTCGCCGTCGCCGGTGTCGAGCAGGCGCGTCCAGTCGACGACGAGGTCGTTGGGGACCGGTCGTGCGCCACGGAGGTGTGGCCCGCTCCCGCCCTCGGACGGAAACAGGGGGACGTTACCGACCTGCTCGTTTACGTCGAACTCGTGGCGGATCATCGAGTGGCCGAACCGGAAGCCGGCGCCCGCGAACTCGACCGGAATCGCGACGTCCTTCTCGGGCGGCAGGAAGAACCGCCGACCGTTCTCTTCGATGTCTTCGAGGACGTACGCGTCGCAGATCCGGGCGAGGAAGTCGTGTCGCACGACCCACTGATAATGCCAACGGACGAGTCGCTGAGCGGCCTCGACGAGGGACTCCCCGTCTTCGCGGAGAGGTTCGCCATCGTCGGTCTGTAGGTAATCGACGACGCGGTTGTGGAAGTTGGCGAACGCGAGGTGGAGCTGCGCGATGAGGACGTTCTCGTCGTTTCGCGGGTCGCCGATCAGCGCCACGCCCTGTTCGTTCCGCTGGAGGTCGGTCCCCGGCAGCCCGGAGATTCCTCCATCGTCACTCTCCGGTGCCGTCGCGGCCCCGGTGAGGAGGTGCGCGCTCTCCGGGTGGTCCTGATCGAACAGGAACGGCGTCACGCCGGGACCGGTCCGGTACAACGCGTCGAGGTCGAGCGCCGGTGTCCGGAAGTTCCGCAGCGCGGCCGGGTCGTTCCGCTGATCGATGTCGGAGGTCGGGTCGAACGTGATGTCGTGGTCGATGAACTGCCCGAATATTCCGTAGGCTGCGGGGACGGCCGCGTCGCCGACCGGGTCGTCAGCGGACTCCATCATCGGTCCATCCAGCTCGCCGCCCTCCTCGTCGGCGTCGCCGAGCGCGTAGAGGAACTCGTCCGACCGGTCGTACACGTCGAGTTCGGGGAACTGGTTACAGAAACGGTGGCTTCGCACTCGGCCCATCCGCGTCGTCGCCGCGTCGTTCATCCCGCGGTGTTCGACGCTGCCGTGGATCGGCGTTTGCGCCGACGTCACCCGCAGTTCGACCGTCGCGGCCTCCCCGCTGTCACGACGCGTTCGGGAGGTGATCGGATTCTCCTTGCCGCCCTGCTTTGGATCGCGAACGGTGAACGAGACGCCCGACGGATCGAGGGACGCCCCGCCGTCCGTGACGAGCGGAAACTCGCCCTCCTCGTCGGTTATCCAGTGACCGACGGGATCCGTATCGCCCTCGGCCCGACCCACGACCACTCGCCCGCTCAGCGGCGTTCCGGATCCGTCGACGACGCGTCCCGATGGGTTTTTATCCGACGACATGCGGCGATAGTTGCATGTTAATTATTTATAGTTTTCCAAATGAACTATAATCTAATTCATGAATGAGAGTACAAAATTTCAGCGTCGAACTGTGGCGCCACCGCTCTGACCACCTGTCGGGGTCACCACCGCTCGGTTCGACCGCCCAACGTGAATCGAAGAATCACTCGCCCGACGAAGCGATGATTCCCGAACACCGATAGGCTCGCTTGGCTCGCCTATCGAGCTTGGTTTCGGCTCACGCCTCGTCTAACGCCGAGAGACTCGGCCGGCTCGTCTCTCGAGTTCGATTTTGCTCCGCTCAGTCGAACAGCGTCTCGCCGTCGACCATATGCTCCTCGACGGCGTCCATGTCGAGGGTCACGCCGAGCCCCGGCTCCTCGGGAACCTCGATGTAGCCGTCCTCGATCACGTCTTCCTCGACCAGATCGGACCACCAGCCGAGCTCGTAGGAGTGGTACTCGACCGCCAGCGAGTTCGGAATCGACGCGCCGACGTGTGCGGCGGCCATCGTCGCGACCGGCGAGGCGACGTTGTGCATCGCGACCGGCACGTAGTACTGGTTCGCGACGTCCGCGATCTTCCGGGTCTCACGCATCCCACCGACCTTCGGCAGGTCGGGCGCGACGATGTCGACCGCCTGGTTTTCGATGAGCCGTCGCAGCTCAGTGACGCGGTACCGGTTCTCGCCGACGGCGATCGGCGTGGTCGTGGACTTCGTCACTTCCTCCTGAACCTCGAGATTCTCCGGCGGAACGGGGTCTTCGAGCCACCACACGTCGTACTCCTCGATCGCGTCCGCGAGCCGTTTCGCGGAGCCGCCGGAGAACGTCCAGTGACAGTCGAAGGAGACGTCGGCCGTGTCTTTCACCCGCTCCGTGACCCGCTCGACGATCTCCGCCTTGTGACGGATCTCGCCGGGTCGCAGGTGCCGGTTCGCGCGATCCTTCTCGAGACCGGAGGGGACGTCGAGGTCGAACTTCAGGGCGTCGTATCCCAACTCGTCGACGACTCGTTCCGCCTCGTCGGCACACGCCTCCGGATCCGCCTCTTCCTCCGTGTGACAGTCGCAGTAGACCCGCATCTCGTCGCGGTACTTCCCGCCGAGCAGCTGGTAGGCGGGCACGTCGAGTATCTTGCCCGCGACGTCGTGTAATGCGACTTCGATACCTGAGATCGCCGTGACGGTCACGCCCTCGACCGACCCCTCTCCGGACATCTTCTGGATGAGGTGTTCGTACAGCCGGTCGATGTCGAGCGGGTTCT
>OBKM01000488.1_pt1 | contig 19477 bp, 20 predicted proteins | sample 1519691 | NCBI WGS metagenome assembly OBKM01 (sample SAMEA37050418, study PRJEB22526) | metagenome | biome: saline pan; feature: lake; material: water | place: Egypt | collected 2015 | depth 0.5 m | reverse complement strand
GAGCTCAACGTGGACGTGACCGGCTAATGGTCGTTCTCGCAACCAAATGTTACGTCGACGGCGACGCTCGTGAGCGCGCGCTCGACGGGATGGACTCGCTCGTCGACAACGCGGTCGGCGAGCTCCACGTCGACTGGCAGATCGGCGTCAGGGCGGACGGGTTCGTGCAGGTTGACCTGACCGGCGAGGATGCCGCGGTCGCACGCAACGCCCTCGCGGAGACGTGGGGCGAGATCGTCGCCCACGACGAGGGGCTGCAGGCGGGTGAGACGTACGTCGGAACGCTCGAATCGTGGGACGACGACGGATTCGTTCTCGACGCCGGGTCGGACGTGCGAGTTCCCGCCACGGAGATCGGACTTGGCGTCGGCGCGCCGGCGCAGGTCGTCGAGCGGTTCGGGCTCGTCCAACATCTCCCGTTACGGTTCGTGTACGGCGGCGACGGGGCGGACGCCGACCCCAGCCGGCTGGCCGACGACGAGCGTGACCGGCTGTACGACTGGCAGCGCGGCGACGGGCGGGTGAACGTCAACTCCGCGACGCGCGGCGAGGTTCGTGCCACGGTGAACCGGGCCGGCCACGCCCGCGACATCGTCACGGTCGAGCGGCTCGGGCTGTTAGAACAGAGCATCGTCTGTGGGGAGGGAACCGATCCGCCGGGACTGCTCGCCGCCATCGGCAGCTATCTCCCGGCCGAAATGCGCTGTGTCGTCTGATCCGTGTCCGTGAACCGTCGCTTCGTCCTCGCGGTCGTCGTCGTCGCGATCGTCGCCGTGAGCGCCGGCTGTCTCGGCTACGTGACCGGCGGCGGCGAGGTCACGAACGAGACGCTCGACGCCGAGCCGCCCCGAGAGTATCAGTTCGACACCGACCGCGACGCCGACTTCGATCTGGCCGCCAACGGGACGTACACCGTAGTGTACAACGCAACCGATCGGGAGGATATCAGACTGTACGAGGCCACGGTGTACGGCGGCGATCAGCCACTCGAGTTCGAGGCGTTCCGGTACCGGTACGCCGACGGCACCGTGATCAACGGCAGCGAGTTCCGGGCTCGCGGCGGCGAGATAGATCGCACCCCCGACGAAACGTGGATCCGTTTCGCGGACGAGATGGACGACGGACAGGTGGCGTTCTCCGGCACCGGCTCGCCGCGACGGTTCACGATGCTGGCGTACGTGCACGGGTCGTACGCGGTGACGCTTCCCGAGGGGTTCAGCACGGACATACCGATCGTCGGGCACGTGTCCCCACGAAGTCACGAGGTAACGGACGTCGACGGACGCACCCGGATCACCTGGGAGTCGGTGACCGGCGGATCGATCGTCGTCCAGTCGTACCGCGAGCGCGACGTGTTCGTGTTCGGTGTCATCCTCGTCGTCGCCGTCGTCGTCGGCGCGATCGGGACGGTCCACTTCCGGCGACAGCTCGAGGAGCTCCGGCAACGACGGCTGGACATGGGTCTCGGTGTGTACGAGGACGACGAAGACGGCGGCGACGACGGAGATGATTGGGACGGCGGAGACGATGAGGACGACGAGCGTGGCGGCGGATGACCGCTGTGGCCCGGTCTTCAGCGGTCTTTTGAGCGAGCCCCACGTGGGTTCGGTATGCACGTAGCGATCGTCACCGTCGGGGACGAGCTTCTCGTCGGGGACACCGTCAACACGAACGCGACGTGGCTTTGCGACCGACTCTCCGAGCGTGGGGTCCGGGTCCGGCGCGTGACCGTCGTTCCCGATGCGATCGGCGAGATAGCGAGAGTAGTCAACGAGTACCACGCTGAGTACGACGCGGTGATCGTCACCGGCGGGCTGGGGCCGACACACGACGACGTGACGATGGAGGCGGTCGCAGCGGCGTTCGGGCGGGACGTCGTTCGGAACGATAGAGCCGCGACGTGGCTCGCTGACCGTGGCTACAGTGCCGACGACCTCGCCGCTGAGACGACGCATCTCCCGACGGACTGTCGGCCGCTCGAAAACATCGAGGGGGTCGCACCGGGTGCGGTCGTCGAGTCGGTGTACGTTCTGCCGGGCGTGCCGGCGGAGATGAAGGCGATGTTCGAGACGATCGTCGACGAGTTCGAGGGGACGCCGACCCACACCGTCGCGGTGAACGTCGCGGAGCCGGAAAGCGAGCTGCTCGACCGATTTACGGAGCTGCAGCAGCGGTTCGACGTGGCGGTCGGCTCCTATCCCGGGGAGCACGTTACGGTGAAGATCACCGCGGACGACGCGAGCGAGGCGGAGCATGCGGCCGCGTGGCTCCGGGATCGTTCCACTGCACCGGAGCGAAGCTAGCGCGGTAACGGGTCGAGAGTCGGGCGGACCGAGAGTCGGGCGGACCGAGAGTCGGGCGGACCGAGAGTTCTGCGAATCGAGTGATGACGATCCGGCTATCGATACAGATACGCGACCCACAGCACCGTAGCCAGCAGGCTGGCCACGAGAATGGCGGTCGCAGTGGCGTCGATCGGAAGCGGCTCCGGCTGGACGGCAAGCGGTATCATACTCGGGAGTTGACCGGGGGCGGTCTTAATTCTTGATCCTTCGTGTCGGCCGCTCGGCGACGTTTGTTGCGGAGTCCTGACTCGCTACTGCTCCGTGCTCTCGGCGGCCAACTGCTCCTTCTGGCGTCGCGTCAGCGACTTGATCTCGTGTTCACGCGACATCGCTGCCGACCGGGAGTCGAACGACTCCGTATACCGCAGCGTGACTGGCGTCCGTCCGCGGGTGTACTTTGCACCCGTGCCGGCGTCGTGTTCGGCGACGCGGCGCTCGACGTCCGTCGTGTAGCCGGTGTACAGCGTCCCGTCTGCACACTCGATCACGTACACGTAGTGGGTGGCTGACGGTTCATTCGACACGGGATCGACTCCGGACGCACGGCTCAAAGAAGGTACGGATCCGGGAACCGACGTCGGGTGTCGGTCGTCGAACGCGGTCGACGTCCATGAGGGCCGTTCGGCCGGTTCCGGTCGGGCGTCGATGCCCGGTCGGGTTTCGGGTACGATTCCGATCAGTTTTGAGTGCGGGCTCGCGTTCGTGCCACTTCGGCGATCCCGGCGTTCGCGGCGCAGTCGGGACACGCATTGAGGTTCCCGACCTCGTCCGCGAACACGCGAGCGAAGCGGTCCGAGACGTGCGACCCGCAATGGTCACAACGTGGCATGTTGGACCGGCATCCACCGCTGCCGGCAAAAGACATACGTGACCAAGCACCAAATACCCTTGTTCGACCGCAGTTGTAGCACGTTTTTCCGGGAGCCGCCGTCGAACAAGCTCGCATGATCGGAGGGTGGTCGGCCGCTACTCTCGATCGATGGCCCGAGCGATCAGGCCGGCCTGCGCGCCGGCGACGAACCCGGCGTCGACGTTCACGGTCGAGAGGACGGTACACGACTGGAGCGTACCGTACAGCGCTGCACGCCCGTCGCCGCCGACGCCGTACCCCGTCGAGACGGGGAGCGCGATCACGGGGGAGTCGACCAGTCCGGCGACGACCGTCGGGAGCGCGCCCTCGCGACCGGCCGCCACGACGACGACGGCCGCCTCCCGGATCCGATCGAGCTGATCGAGCAGTCGGTCGAGGTTCGCGACGCCGACGTCCTCGATCAGGTCGACGTCCGCGCCGATCTCGCGGGCGACGACCGCCGCTTCGCCCGCGACGGGCGCGTCCGACGTCCCCGCGGTGACGACCGCGACGGACGCCGACAGCGACGGCGGCTCGAACCCGCCGGCGTGTGCTACGACCGTGTTCGTCCGCTCGTCGTACTCGATCGTCGCGTCGGGCGCCTCATCCGCGATGATCTCGCGGACTCCCTCCGCGACCGCGGCGTCAGCGCGCGTGACGAGTGCGTGACCCGTCGTCTCCAGTGCCGTCGCCGCCAGCGCCGCCGTCTCCGCCGGCGTCTTTCCATCCGCCAACACCGCCTCCGGGATCCCGCGACGCTGCTCGCGGTCGGCGTCGAACCGCCCGGCGTCCGTCGTCGCGTAGCCCGCGAGACGTGACTCCGCCTCCGAGATCGAGATCGTGCCCGCTGCGAGCGACTCGAGCGTTTCGCGCATACGCACCCGTCGGAGCGGACGCAGTCGTAGCTGTCGATCGGACCCGAGTCGCGCGACGCCGTTTCGATGTCGGACCCAAACGCGACCGGACGCTCGAACCCCGCAAGGTTTATAACTACCCGTGACCGCAGCTTCCCGCGAACAGCAAGCATGGCGGCCCTCGCGGGGGAATTCAGGAACTCTTATTAAGTGTGGACGGATACCGTCGAACGCATGGCAGATCTCATTGTCAAAGCGGCCGTCAAGGAAGCGCTGGACGACAAGAACGTCGCTTCGGACTTCTACGACGCACTGGACGAAGAAGTGGACGAGCTGCTCGAAGATGCCGCCCGCCGCGCCGAGGCCAACGACCGGAAGACGGTCCAGCCTCGCGACCTTTAAAACGGCTGCAGACCCACCTTTTTATCGCGAGCAACGATCGAGAGCGATGTCTCCGTCGGCCGTTCCGACTCCGCCGTCGGCCACTCCGACTCCGCCGTCGGCCGCTCCGACTAGCTACAAGCGCGCCACGCGCACCCCGTCCGCCGTTCCGACGTGAACCTCGTCGGCGATCCCCACGAACAGTCCGTGTTCGACGACGCCCGGCGTCCGCGACAGCGTCGTCGCGAGCGCCTCGGGCTCGTCGATGCGGCCGAACGCACAGTCGAGCACGAGGTTCCCGTTGTCGGTAACGACCGGCCCGTCCTTCCGCTCGGCGTGCCGGAGTGTCGGCCGACCGCCCGCAGTGCGAACCGCCTCGGCGACGACGGTGCGAGCGCCCGGCAGCACCTCGACGGGAACCGACCGGTCGAGAACGTCCGACTCCTTCGAGGAGTCGACGACGACGAGAAATCGGTCGGCTGCGTCGTCAACGACCTTCTCGCGGGCGTGTGCTGCACCGCCTCCCTTTATTAAGTCGCCGCCGGCGATCTGGTCGGCTCCGTCGATGGCGACGTCGATCCCGCCGGCTGCGTCGGCGCCGACGACGTCGTCCAGGTCGACGATCGGGATCGCACACTCCCGGGCGAGCTCGCGGCTCGCGAACGACGTGGGGACGCCGCGCACGTCGACGCCGGACTCGACGGCTCGACCGATCGCGCGGATCGCGTGTGCCGCCGTCGACCCGGTTCCGAGTCCGACGACGTCGCCGTCGTCGACCGCCTCGGCCGCGGACTCGCCCGCCCGTCGCTTCGCTGCGTCGCTGCCGCCGCTCGTCTTCATGGCCCCGACTGCGGGCGCCGGTGTTGAAAAGGCGTCGCCGTCGCCCTCCGCGGTCGACGCCGGCGTCAACACGTAACCCTCACTCCAGTCGGTCGAGGATCGCGTCGGCGTCGTACGCGAGCGAGAGCTCCCGCGACCGGCCGCGTCCCTCGACGTCGGCGTACGCCGTCTCGATCACGCCGAGCTGGTCGAGCTTGTTGATTATCTCGGAGTATCGCGTGTAGCCGAGGTCGGTCTCCTCGTGGAACGCCTCGTACACCTCGCCCGCGCGTTCCCCGTCGTGTTCCGCGAGCACCCGGACGAGAGCGCTTTCGGAGTCGGAGAGGCCGCGAAGCGAGCGCGAGAGATGGACGTACTTCGATTTGTCGTAGGCGGATTCGACGTCCTCGGCGGCGATCGTCTTCGATGCCCGCATCTCCGCGTTGAGCCCGGCGCGTCGAAGGAGGTCGATCCCGACCCGGAGATCCCCGCTTTCGGCCGTCTTTTCGGCGACGAGCTCCAGTTCGGCTCCGTCGATCACTCCGTCGTGGAAGCCGCGCTTCGCCCGCTCGCCGAGAATGTCGTAGATCTCCGTCGCGTCGTACACCGGGAAGTACACCTCTTCGGGACGGAACACCGACTGCACGCGGCCGTCGAGGTCATCGACGACGTCGAGCGCGAGATCCGAGGAGACGACGATAACGCCGATCTTCGCGCCCGAGTGGGCCTCGTGAGCGCGAAGCAGTGAGTACAGCGTGTCCGACGCCTCGTTCTCGTAGAAGAGGTAGTTCACGTCGTCGAGCGCGACGACGAGCACGTCGTCCTCCTCGACGAGCCGATCGGTTATCTGGCCGAACAGCTTCTTGAACGAGATCCCCGAAGAGGGCGGCTCGTAGTCGAAGATCCCCTCGAACAGCCGCGAGAAGACGGCGTATCGCGTGGAGTCGACCTGACAGTTCACGTGCACCGTTCGTACGTCGGTGCGGGCGCGGAGCTCGGCGAACAGCTTCTGGACCGCGGTGGTCTTTCCCGTTCCGGGCGGCCCGCGGACCATCGTGTTCAGCGGACGTGAGCCACGGACGGCGGGGCGGAGCGCGTACTTCAGACTCTCGAGCTGGCTCTCTCGGTGACGGAACGTCTCCGGAACGTGGTCGATCTCGAACACCGACTCGTCGCGGAACACCGACTCATCCCACGCGAGCATATCGTCGTCGGCGTCCCGAGTCATGTGGAATCAACCACCCGCCGTCCACTTAACGATTGCCCGGAGGCGCGGCGAAAGTAAAATCGACGGCGAGCAGGGCGCTACCGATCGGAAGCCCGCGGAGCGGTTTCAGTACCGTGACGGTGTTTCCGCGGACGACCTCCGCCCGACGCCGAACTCCTCGGACGACCTTCGCTCGACGACCAACACGTGTCGCGTCAGCGACCGGTGAACGCGGCGCTCGAACGTCGCGACGACGTCCCACCCGGCGTCGCGGGCCGGTCCTCGCCAGTCACGGTCGGCGATCAGGACGGCCCGAGGGGCGACCCGGGCCGCCTCCGCCAGCGCGCCGCCAACGAGGTCGGCAAGCTCGTGGCGAGCGACCTTCGACTGGCGGCCGTACGGCGCGTCGAAGACGACGCCGTCGACGGCATCGTCGGCCACCGCGAGCGACGTGGCATCGCCACGCGCAACGTGCCACTCCGAGCCGCCGTTTCGGGATCCGTCGACCGTCTCGCCGCCGGGGGGCCCCAGAGACGCCTGGAGGTTCTCCCGCGTTCCTCGGACCATCTTCGGCTGCGCGTCGCAGGCGACGACATCGCTTCCGACGAGGCCGGCCTCAAGGGGGAGCCCGCCAGTCCCGCACATCGGATCGAGCATCGTTCGACCGGGTGCGGCCCCGGCAAGGTTGACGTACGCGCGGGCGTCGGCGGGGGCCATGCTTCCCGGCTGAAAGAAGGGTCTGTCGGTCGGCTTCGGCGCGAACTCCCGGTCGGCCTCGCTGGCGACCCAGCCGAGCGCGCAGACGGAGGCCTGCTCCCCGTCGGCTCCGGCGACCGAGTCGTGAGTCGCGCGGGGTCCCTCGGCGAACAGCGCGCGGAGAACGTGGTCCGGGTCCTCCAGATCCACGATAAACCCCCGGTCGACGAGAACGCTTCCGAGCGTTCGTTCGGCCTCGCCGGTCGAGACGGTCGCGGTGTTTCGGACGTTGCGTGCGCGAACGGCGACGCTTCCCGATCGGTCGATCGGGGCGGCAGTTACCAGTGCGGCCGCGGCGTCGACGTCGGCGTCCGTCCGTCCGAGGGCCTCGTGGACGGCGCGGGTGTACGCGAGCCGACCGATGCCGTCGCCGACAGCACCCGCGCGAGCGACGCCGGGCGCGAGAAGTTCGACGGTCGTCGCCGCCGTCGATGCCTCGAAGGCGGCGAACGCGTCCTCCTCGCCGGCGAGTTCGAGCCAGTACACGGCTCACGCTCCGGCGGGCGGTCAAAAGAGCATGCCGGTTCGACTCCTCATCCGATGTCGACGTCGCCGGAGCAGCCTACCAATCTTTTTAACTCTTTAAAGAATGAGTTGACGTACTAATGGGCGATCCGAAGGATACAATCTCGATAGAAAACGTCGTTGCCTCGACCGGGATCGGACAGGAGCTCGACCTCCAGAGCGTCGCGATGGATCTCGAGGGTGCCGACTACGACCCCGAGCAGTTCCCCGGGCTCGTGTACCGAACGACCGACCCGAAATCCGCCGCGCTGATCTTTCGGTCCGGGAAGATCGTCTGTACGGGCGCGAACTCCACGGACGCCGTCCATGAGAGTCTCGGTATCGTCTTCGAGAAGCTCCGTGCACTCCAGATCCCGATCGAAGACGACCCGGAGATAACCGTACAGAACATCGTCACCTCCGCGGACCTCGGCGAGAGCCTCAACCTCAACGCGATCGCGATCGGGCTCGGATTGGAACATATCGAGTACGAACCCGAACAGTTCCCCGGACTCGTCTACCGGCTCGACGAGCTCGACGTCGTCGCGCTCCTGTTCGGCAGCGGGAAGCTCGTGATCACCGGTGGCACCGAGCCCGCGGATGCGGCGGCCGCAGTCGATCACATCGTCGAGGAGCTCGACGGACTCGGCCTGCTTGATTGATCCCCTCCCCGCGCTGAAAGCGCGGTTCCTCGGTGGATTGTCGGGACGATTCCCTGCATGTCGTCGGGCCGCTCCCTTGCATGTCGTCGGGCGGCTCCCTTGCATGTCGTCGGGACGCTCCACGGTGGTTTTCGGGGGGTCTTTCAACGCCTCAACCGTAGTTCAACTATGCTCTTACAGACGGTCTCCCCCGTCGCAGTGCTCGGCACTACCGTCCTGTTCGCGCTGTTTCTCTCCCTGACGGCCCATCTGGCCGCTAGAAACGTTCTCGGCGACGTGGACCCCCGTCGTGCGCTGTACGTCGGTCCCCTCCCGGCCGTCATCGGAATCGTCGGCGGGGCGTTCGCCGTTACGCCGGCCGTGACCGTCCCCCTCGCGCTCGTGGTCGACGCGGCGATGTTCTCGTGGAGCTACGACCGTGACGCACGCGTTGCGGTCACGATGACCGGGATCCACGTCGTCATCACCGTCCTTCTCGGCGTCGTCCTCGGCGGGATCGCGCTGTTACTCGGGACGCGTCCGGCGTGACCGCGGCCGGACGCGACGGGACCCAGCATATATCCTGCCGCCGCTCGGAGTCACACCATGGCTCCGTCCGGCGTCCTCGGAATCGTCCCCGAAGCGCTCAGACGCGCTCTCGTAGATCCCTCCGAGCGACGCGTTCGTTCTCCGGTCCGGCTGCTCGCCGGCGGTCTCGCGCTCGTCGTCGCCGTCGTCGCCGCACAGCTTTCCGTCTTTCTCGCGGTCGGTCCGGCCGCACTCGATCTGGCGTCACCGCTTGCGTTCGGAGCCACCGCGGTCGCGGCTGGCGTCGCGGTGTGTCTGGTGTTGTACCCGGTCGCCCGGTTCATCGACCGCCGGCGTTTCTCCGATTACGGACTGCGGATCGACCGCGACTGGTGGATCGATCTCGGATTCGGCCTCGCGCTCGGCGTCGGTCTTCAGGCGGCCGTCTTTGCGGTGGGATGGACGGCCGGGTGGTTCACCGTTGTCGGCGCGTTCCGTGCACCCGGCTCGTTTCTGCCGGCGTTCGCCGGGCTTCTCGTGTTGTTTCTCGTCGTCGGCGTGTACGAGGAGCTGCTGGTTCGGGGGTGGCTGCTGACGAATCTCGCCGAGGGGTTCCGGTTTGCGGGTCGGGGGCCGGCCGTTCTGGTCGCGCTCGTCCTCTCTTCGGGGGTGTTCGGGCTGCTTCACGCGGGCAATCCGGGAGCGACGCCGCTTTCGATCGCCGTCATCTCGCTCGCCGGCGTGCTGCTGGCTGCCGGATACCTGCTCACCGGAGAGCTGGCGATCCCGATCGGGATCCACGTGACGTGGAATCTCGCGCAGGGCGGGCTGTTCGGCCACGGCGTTAGCGGGCTCGACGTGACGGTGACCGTTCTCGCGACCGAGACGACCGGCCCCGCGCTGTGGACCGGGGGCGGGTTCGGTCCCGAAGGCGGGCTGCTCGGGCTGTTCGCCGTCGGTCTCGGCTGTGTCGCCGTCGTCGCGTGGGTCCGAGCCCGGACGGGTCGAGTCCGGCTCCACCCCGCTGTTACGACGCCAGCGCTCCGAGAAGATCGCTCGACGGACTCCGCAGAGGCAGTCGCGAGCAGATCCGCGGCGGGAGCAGAGATCGGTACTGAGACCGACTCCGACCCCGACGCCACCGGGACGGACCCCGACGCCGCGGATCGGTGACGGGAATCGGACCGTTCGACACGCGGGTACGACGCGACTACGGCTCCGGCGGCGGGCCGTCGTAGGCGTCGTGGTCGCCGTAGAAGTTCAACATTGCGAACTTCAGCTTCTCCGGGTCGATGTCGATCAGTTCCTCGCGCTCCTCGGGCGGGAACGCGCTTCGTACGGAGTACTTGCCCATATCGGCGGTCGTGTAGCGGCGGTCGGCGAGGATCCTGACCCCGAAGTCGTCCGGGCCACGGATCACGCGACCTATCGCCTGCCGGGTCTTTCGGATCGTGGGAATCTCGACCGCGTACGACCACCCCGGATCGCGGGCGCGGTCGCGGTCGGAGAACGCCCGGTCGTACGCCTTCTGGACCGCCTCCATGCGGTCCGAGAGATGCGGGTACGGCACGCCGACGACCACCACCGTTCGAGCATCGTCGGCGTCGAAGCTCACCCCTTCGCCGAGCGTCCCCCACAGCGAGGTGAACAGGGCGGCATCGTCATCCTCGACGAACCGTCGTCTGAGTCGTTCCTCGTCCTCGCCCGGGCCGTCGAGATAGAGACTCCCGAGATCACCCCCGACGAGGCCACCACCGCCGGAGCCGCCAGCGGTAGGGCCGTCGGAGCCGCCACCGAGCCGCTCGTAGTATCGCTCAGCCTCCCCGTAGGAGGGGAAGAAGGCGAGCGTGTTCCCGGGCGTAAAGCGGATCGCATCCCGGAGCAGCGTGCCGACCGTCTCCTGAGTCTCCGGATCGTTGCGCTCCGAGGCGAAAAGCGGCGGCGTGTCGACGGCGAACGTGCGGCGGTTCGCCTCCGGGTACGCCATCCCGTACGCGAGGCTGGCGACGTCCTCCAGACCGAGCACTTCCTTGGTGACGTCGAACGGACGGAGCGTCGCGCTCATCAGCACCGACGCGGCCACCTCGTCGAACAGCTGCTCGGTGACGGTTCGCGGGATACACGTGTACAGCTCCGCGCGGCCGTACACCTCGTCCGTGCCGGCGTCACGCCGCACGGACACGACCGGATACTGTCCGAGCTCCGTTCCCTCATCCATCCACGTCGAGACGAATCGAGCCGCCTGCAGCGTCCGGCACTCCGCCCGACTCGTCGTCTCCCCCTCGCGGTAGCGGCGCTCGTACTCCTCGTCGAGCGCCGTGCCGAACTGGATCGCGAGTTCGAGCTCGACGTCGATACCCGCCCCCTCGTAGCCGCGAAGGAAGTTCAGCGTGAGGTCGTCGCGACGGTCCTCGTTCGCAATGGTAATGTCCTCCCAGCTCTCGCCGACCCCCTCTCGTGCCCCGAATCCGAGCGCCTCGTCGTACGTCGCCACAAGCGCGTCTCGGAACGCGCCGAGCACGTTCGCGGCCGCCTCCGCGCGGGAGTCGTCGCTGTCGGCCAGCTCCTCCAGAGCGGCGTCGAGCGTGTTCTCGGTGAGCGTCCGGGTCGCGTGGTCGCGAGCCGCGTCCTCGACGTTGTGTGCCTCGTCGAACACGGTGATTATCTCCGCGGGGTCCCGGTCGATCCACCGGAAGAACTGCTCGCGGATCGTCGGGTCGAGCAGGTGGTGGTAGTTGCAGACGACCAAGTCGACGCCCTCCATCCCCTCCTTCAGCAGCTCGTAGCCGCAGAGCTCGCGCTCGTCGGCGTACGCGTACACGTCCTCGGGGGTGCGAACGTCGTCAAAGAGCCACGCGAAGAAGTCGTCGGTGTCGCGAACCAGATTGTTGTGGTAATGATCACAGACGTTCGTCTCCTCGTAGGCAGCGAGCTGCTCTTCGAGTTCGTCGAGCTCGTCCATCACCGCCTCGCGGGCCTCCGCAGCGCCCGCGTCGCCCTCGCGGCTCTCCGCCAGCAGCTCCCGCTGGCGGGACTCCAGCTCCCGGAGGTCGCCTTTCGTCTCCACCATCTCCCGGGTCGTATCGCGCAGGGTCTGACACTCCTGATAGTCGACGTCGATGTGGCACATCGACGACTTTCCCTTGAACACGACCGCCCGGATCGGCTCCGTCCGGGTGATCGCGCGGGCGTCCTCGACGAACTGCCGCATCTGCTGGTGGACGTTCGTCGTGATGACGACCGTCCGGTCGTGTTCGCGGGCGTGTTCGAGCGCGGGCACGAGCGCAGAGAGGGTTTTCCCCGTCCCCGGCGCGCCCTCGAACAGCACGTCTTGGCCCCGATCCAGCGCGTTGGCGACCCTGTCCATCGCCTCGCGCTGGTTCGGGTACGGCTCCTCGTACGGGAAGAACCGCAGATGCGCCGACTCTGACACGACTCCGATTTCGGCGGCATCGATTAAAAGGGGTCGGGTAGCTCGGCGGATGTGGAACGGATCCGAACGCAGCTACGTCGTTCACTCCAGCCGCTCCTGCCACTGCTGGACGCGCGCGAGCAGCTCCACGGGCGGCGTCTCGTTCACGTCGAGGTCGGTCAGCTCCTCGATCACCGCCTCGGTCTCTGGATCGAGGCCGTCGTCGAGGGTGTCCGGCGTGGTCGCGTTGGCGTCCTCCTCCACGCTCGAACTCCCGGCCGATCCCGCCGTTTCATCCCCGTCAGCCCCCGCCGTTCGATGCTCGGACTGCGGACCGCCGCCGTTGCCGGTCGCCTGCTTGAACGACCCGGCGGAGAGGTCGAAGACGGCCTGCGTGGTCTCCCCGCCGCTTCCCGTTCCGGAGCCGCCGCCGCGCGCCTCGATCGCCTTCTCCTCGCGGAGGCGATCGAGCACCTCGTCCGCGCGCTCGACGACGGGATCGGGGACGCCCGCCAGATCCGCGACGTGGACGCCGTACGACCGGTTCGTCGGTCCATCACGGACGGTGCGGAGGAAGGTAACGTCGCCGTCGCGCTCGTCGACGGCGACGTGGACGTTCGCGACCCGTGGGAGATGCTCCGCGAGCGTCGTCAGCTCGTGGTAGTGAGTGGCGAACAGCGTCCGCGCGCGCACCTCGTTGTGGAGGTACTCCGTCGCCGCCCACGCGATCGAGATACCGTCGTAGGTGGCGGTGCCGCGACCGACCTCGTCGAGGATGACGAGCGACTCCTCGGTCGCGGAGTGGAGGATGTTCGACAGCTCCTGCATCTCGACCATGAACGTCGACCGCCCCTGCGCCAGCTCGTCGAGCGCGCCAACCCGGGTGTAGATCCCGTCGACGATCCCGACCGTCGCGTCCCGTGCGGGGACGAACGAACCGATCTGCGCGAGCAGCTGGATCAGCGCCGCCTGCCGCATGTACGTCGACTTCCCGCTCATGTTCGGTCCGGTGACGATCAGGAAGCCGCGCTCCTCGTCGAGTCGGAGGTCGTTCGGCACGAAGTCGGTGGTTCGCTCGACGACCGGATGCCGACCGGCCTCGATCGACAGCGTTCCCGGCTCCGCCAGCGTCGGTCGCGTCCAGTCGTTGCCGGCGGCGTGAGTCGCGAGCGACGCGAGCGCGTCGATCTCGGCGACGACGCGACCGACCTCCTGCAGCAGCGAGGCCGCCTCGGCGACCCCCTCGCGAAGCTCCTCGAACAGCTCGTACTCGAGGTCGCCGCGCGCCTCCTCTAAGCGAAGGACTTCCCGTTCGCGCTCGGCCAGCTCGTCGGTGACGAACCGTTTCGAGTTCTTCAGCGTCTTGATCTCCCGGTAGTGGTCGGGCACCTGGTCGGCGACCGATTTCCCGACCTGGATGTAGTAGCCGTCCGTCTTGTTCCGGTCGACCGTGACGTGGCTGAGCCCGTGGCGGCGCTTCTCGCGCTCGGCGAGCCCGTCGAGCCAGCGGTTCACCTCCTCGTGACGCTCGATCAGCGCGTCGAGCTCCTCGTCGTACCCCTTTCGGAGGAGCCCGCCCTGCGTCTTCGTGTTCGGCGGGTCCTCGGCGAGGGCGTCGGCGAGCTCCTCGTGCAGCCTGCGTGCGTGCTCGCGATCCGGGCGGCGAAGCACGTCCGTGACCGGGGAGTCGGCGAGGGGCGTCCCCTCGACCGCGTCTGCGAGCGCGGGAAGCAGCGCGAGCGTGTCCCGGACGGAGAGCAGCTCGTGTGCGCCCGCGCTGCCGCTCGTCGCCCGGGCGGCGAGACGCTCGAGGTCGGACGCGCCGGAAAGCGTCTCCAGCAGCCTGTCCCTCGCGAGCGCGGCCGAAGCGAGCGCGTCGACCGCGTCGAGGCGGCGTTCGATCGCCTCGCGGTCGCGTTTCGGTCGGGTGAGCCACTCGCGAAGCAGCCGGCCACCCTGGGCCGTGGCGGTGTGGTCGATGACGTCGAACAGCGAGCCGTCGGCGTCGCCGGTCATCGTCTCCGTCAGCTCGAGGTTGCGCTGGGTGGTCGCGTCGAGGTCGACGTGGTCGTTCGCGCCGTAGACGGTGAGCCGCGTCATCGCCGCCGACACGCCCGCACCCGTCTCCTCGACGTACTGGAGGACGGCCCCCGCGGCGCGGGTCGCTAGCTCGGAGTCGAGCCCCACGCTGTCGACCGTCTCGGAGCCGAACCGTTCGTGGACGGCGTGCCGGGCCCGGCCGGGTGCGAACGCCTCGGCGTCGAACAGCGACGTCGAGCCGGACAGCTCCTCGCGGATCGCCGTCAGGAGAGCGTCGTCGGTACGAACCGCCGGACCGGGAAGTAGCTCGGTCGGATCGAACCGGTACAGCTCCGACCGAAGCGCCTCGAGATCCGCGAGCTCCGCCACCAGGAATCGCCCAGTCGTCACGTCCGCGAACGCGACCCCGTACGGACCGTCGTCCGACGGAGGCTCGTCGGCGGTCGCGGCGACCGACCCCCGTGTCGTCTCATCCTCGCGAACGATCGCCGCGAGGTATCGCGCCTCCGCGTCAGTCGTCTCGAGGAGGGTGCCGGGCGTGACGACGCGGGTCACCTCCCGGGCGTGGTCGCCGCTTTCGGTCTCGTACTGGTCGGCGACCGCGACGCGGTAGCCACGCTCGACGAGCGCCTTCAGATACGGCGTGAGTTCGGTGAGCGGGACGCCCGCCATCGGGTACGAGGAGCCGTGGGAGGATTTCTGGGACACCTTTAAATCGAGTTCGTCGGCGACGAGTTCGGCGTCGTCCGCGAAGAACTCGTAGAAGTCGCCACACTGCATCGCGAGGACGTCGGCGTCCGTCTCCTCTTTTAACTCGAGGAACTCGCCGACGATGCCCGTAGCCATACCCGTACTCCCACCGTGGTCGGCTAAAACCCTGCGGGTTGACGCGTCACGCCGGCTCGACCGAGCGGCGACTCATCCGTCCATCACCGTGGGGTTCACCGCGCCGGGTCCCGAGCCGACGTCGTAGCCACGTCGGATCGCCTCGTGCATCTCGCCGACGGCGGCCGTGACCGCCTCGCGGAGCGGCTCGTCGCGCGCCAGTCGAGCCGCGATCGCGCTCGAGAGGGTGCAGCCGGAGCCGTGGGTCGCGGTCGTCTCGACGCGCGGGTTGACACACCGGATCGCCTCGACGGCAGCTCCGTCGCCGTCGTTGCCGGAGTGCCGACCGTCACCGTTCGCGATGACGAGCTGATCGATCACGTCGTCGGCGTCACCCTCGTCGAGGTGGCCGCCCTTGACGAGCGCGGCCGACGCGCCGCGGTCGACCAGTTCGCGTCCGGCGGCCTCCGCGTCGGCGGCGGTCTCGATCGGTTCGTCGACCAGGACTTCGGCCTCGTCGATGTTCGGCGTAACGAGGGCCGCCTCGGCGATCAGGTCGTCGTAGGCGGCCTCCGCCTCCGGCGAGAGCAGTCGGTCGCCGGTCGCCGCCACCATCACCGGATCGACGACGACCGGACCGTCGAAGCCGGCGAGCCGACCGGTGACCGTCTCGACGACCTCGGCGGTCGCGAGCATCCCCGTCTTGACGGCAGCGACGGGGAAATCGTCGACGACGGCGTCGTACTGGCTCGCGACGTGGTCTCCCGGCATCGGGCGGACGTCGTGGACGCCGCGGCTGTTCTGTGCGGTCGTCGCCGTCACGACCGACGTGCCGAACACGTCGTGTGTCGTCATCGCTTTTAAATCCGCCTGGATCCCCGCGCCCCCGCCGCTGTCACTGCCCGCGATCGTCAACGCGACTGGCGGTGTCATCGGATCGTACCGTCGGGTCATATTCGAGTGATATTCGCCGGTTGTTATAAGCGCTGGCGGTCGATCGTCAGCGATTGTCACACCGTGAGACCACCGATCGGACTCGGCCGGACGTCGTCGAACGGGCTTTGGTCGTGGGGACACTCCGTCGGAGCATGACCGATTCACAGCCCGAGTCGTCGTCCGGCTCCACGACCGATGTCGCCGCCGACTCGTCTCCCGACTCGATCACCGTCTACTCCGACTACGTCTGCCCGTTCTGTTATCTCGGCCGGGCGTCGCTTGCGCTGTACCGGGAGACGCGGACGGAGCCACTCGCGGTCGACTGGCATCCGTTCGATCTGCGCGCGGGGAAACGCGGGCCGGACGGCGAGATCGACCACGACGTCGACGACGGGAAAGGCGACGACTACTACGAGCAGGCGCGGGAGAACGTGGAGCGCCTCCGGGAGCGGTACGACGTCGAGATGGCGCAGTCGCTCCGCCGCGACGTCGACTCGCTGCCCGCCCAGCTCGTCTCGCTGCACGTCAAACGCGAGCGACTGGAGTCGTGGCCCGCCCTCGACGACGCGATCTTCGACGCGCTGTGGGTTGCGGGCCGGGATATCGGGGACCGCGAGGTGCTCGTTGACGTCGCCGGCGACGTGGCAGGGGTTCCGGACGATGTCGTCGACACCGCGCTCAACGACGCGGACCTCCGCGCGTCGCTCGAGGAACTGTTCGACGCGGCGCGACGGCAGGGGATCACGGGGGTGCCGACGTTCGCGTCCGACGATCGGGCCGCCCGCGGTGCGGTGCCACCCGAACAGCTCCGGCGACTGGTCGACGGCGAGTAGGGGATCTGCGGTGGACGCGTAGGGCGTCGTGTGCCGAGCGAGCACCGAACGGTCGTGGGACGAGCGAGAACCGAACGGGCGATACGCACGACCGAGTTTGCTGCGGCGGCAGGCTCGTTATATATAAAACGTCTCGACCGTCTCGTACACCGGTCCGTCCGCGGTCAACGTCGACTGGGTCAGCCGGAACGCGTCGACCGTGAACTGGCCGATGTCGGGCTCTCGCTCGCGAACGACGTCCTGCACGAGCTTCTTTCCCCGGGCGTCGTTCATTCGGGCGAGCGTGACGTGCGGGGTGAACGCGTGGTCCTCGGGATCGACTCCGATGGCCGTCGTCTCCGCCTCCAGCGCCTCGTGGAGCCGGGTTAGCTCGGAGCCTCCGGCCTCCACTCCCGCCCAGACGACCGAGATGTACTCCAGCGAGGGGAAGACGCCGAGCCCGGCGATGCGACACTCGAACGGCTCGACATCGACGCGATCGCGGGCCCGCTCGCCGGCGGCGACGACGTCCTCGACGTCGGGATCCGTGTCGGCGTCGGTGGCGGTCTCGGGCACGTCGCCGAGAAACTTCAGCGTCACGTGCGCCTGCGCCGGATCGGTGACGTTCAGCCCGTCGGCTCCGTCGAGATGGGACTGCACGTCCGCGATCGGCTTCGCGAGGTCATCGGGGAGGTCCACGGAGAAGAACGCGCGCATGTGTCGTCGCTAGCGGACGCGAACAGTTAAAAACCGCCGCGAGTGAACGCGATCACTCAAACACCGTCCGCGGTCGGAGTCTCGGGGCGTTTCAGTCACCCGTCGCGACGACGCCCGACAGCTCGACGGTCGTCCCGTCGTCGCGGCAGGCCTCGAGCGCGTGTTTCGCCGCGAATCCGGCGTCGTGGGCCGACGCGCCCCGACCGACGCCGACCTGCAGATCGACGTCGACGTCGTCGGCGACGTGGTCGACGGCCGCGCTGAATTCTCGCTCGTCGATCTCCGGACAGACCGCGATGACGTTGTCGCCGCCGACGAAAAACGAGAGCGCGCCGTGGCTCTCCCGGAGATACTGCATGAGCGAGGCGTACGCCTGCTCGATGTTGATGAACGTATCGAACTCGTTGAGACGATCGGTGTACTTCCCGGTGGCGTTCACGACGTCGAAATGCGCGATCTGCAGGTCGGACGACGTCGTCTCCGTGAGATACTCCCCGGCGAGCACCTCCCGCCGACCGTCATCCTGTGCGCTCCCTTCGGTCTGTAGCCGCCGGTTTGCCGCTTCCAGTGCGTCGATCGGTCGCTCGGCGACCGCGGTTCCGAGACTCACGCTCACCGGGTAGCGGTTCCCGATCGACTCCTGCAGGTTGGCGTGGGCGTCGCCGTCGACCCCGTTCGTCACCGCGATCATGTTGTCGAAGCGCGTGAAGAAGACGTACGCGTCGCGCTGACCGAGGAACTGGGCGATATCGGCGTACAGCCGCGACTGAAGGGTTTGTAAGTCCATCTCCCGACGCGGCTCCGGGGTCACCGTCCACGGGCCGTAGTTGTCGATCTGGACGAGGGTGACTTGAGTCGTCGTCACAGTGACTCGGCGTTCGGCCCGGGCCCGCTTTACGCTTCCGTTATCACGACAGTGGTATCGATATCGACTCTGGAACCGACACCCGACGGAGACGGCGATCACGGCGGGAGAGGTACCGAAATCGGTCGACTGCGCAACTCCTACATCCATCGCGCCCCAAACGTACGGTATGGATACGGAGTTCAGCGGTGCGGTCCTCGACGTCGACGGAACGGTCGTCCGCGGTAACGAGCCGATCCCCGGCGCGCCGGACGGCTACCGACGACTTCGCGACGCCGGGGTCGAGACGTTGTTCGTCTCGAACAATCCGACGAAAGCGCCGCCGGCGTACGTCGACCGACTCGGAAACGCGGGGTACGACGTCGACGCCGGCCAGGTGGTCACTGCGGGCACCGTGACGACCCGGTACCTCCGGGACCACCACGCGAACGACGACCTGCTCTGTCTCGGTGCGGACGGGCTGCTCGACCAGTTCGACGCCGCGGGACTCTCGACGACCGAGGACGTCGACGCCGCGGACGCATTCGTCGCCTCCATCGACCGCGAGTTCGACTACGACGACCTCGCCACCGCGCTGTGGGCGCTCGATCGGGATATCCCCTTTATCGGCACCGATCCGGATGTCGTCATCCCGGGGCCCGAGCGCGACGAGCCGGGCTCCGGAGCCGTGATCGGCGCGGTCGCCGCCGTCGCCGAGCGGGATCCGGACGTCGTGCTCGGGAAGCCGTCGGACCCGGCGATCGAACTCGTCCGAGAGCGACTCCCGTACCCGCCGGAGGAGTGTCTCGTCGTCGGCGACCGGCTGAACACCGACGTCGCGCTCGGCGTCCGTGCGGGAATGACGACCGTGCTCGTCCGTACCGGCATTTCGGACGACGAGACGCTCGCCGCCGGCGACGTCGAACCCGACTACGTCATCGACGACCTCGGCGAGATCGACCGCGTGCTCGACTGAGGGCGCTCCGTGCTCGACTGAGGGCGCTCC